>OKWI01000026.1_pt1 | contig 209843 bp, 238 predicted proteins | sample 1607141 | NCBI WGS metagenome assembly OKWI01 (sample SAMN07501048, study PRJEB24779) | human gut metagenome | reverse complement strand
AACTACACTTATTCTTTAAATATAACTAATCATACTGGTGAAGAAATTAAGGGAGGATGGACTGTATCCTTTGATTTGCCAAAGTCTGCTTTATATAAGTCTTCATGGGGAGGTACTTATACTGTAGAAGATAATGGTGACTTTGCTAGAGTAACATTAACCTCAGGAGCATGGCAAAATATTTCTTCAGGGGCAACAGTTACAATACAAGGTATGATTGGATTATGTTTCTCAGGAGTAAGAAATATCACATTTAATGGAATGAATCCAATAGGTAATAATGAAGCACCAGTTATTTCAGGTGCTGAGGATATTACTATTAACTTAGGGGATACTTTTAATCCTTTAAATGGAGTTAAAGCATTAGATAGTGAAGATGGTGATTTAACAAGTAAAATTTCTATTAATGGTAAAGTAGATAATACTAAGGCAGGAGAGTATACTTTAACATACTCAGTTTCAGATAGCAAAGGTGCAGTAACTACAGTTACAAGAGTTGTTACTGTTTTTGATAAGAATGCACCTATAGTAAACACAAATCCAGAAATTACTGGAGTTAAGGATCAAACTATAAAAGTTGGAGGAACCTTTAATCCATTAAGTGGAATAAAGGCAACAGATAAGGAAGATGGAGACTTAACTAGTGCTATTAAAGTAGTAGGTACTGTAGATACTTCAAAAGCAGGAGTATATAAATTAACCTACACTGTTGTGGATAAAGATGGTGGTAAAGCGGAAGCTTCCTGCAATATAACTGTTGAAGAACAAAAATATCCAACTTACGACTCTAATACAATTTATAACGGTGGAGACATAGTTATTTATAATGGAGAAACTTATAAATGTAAGTGGTGGACTCAAGGACAAGCACCAGGTGCTCAATGGGGACCATGGGAAAAAATATCATAATATAGGAGGATGATAATATGGCAAAGAGAAAGTTAAAAAAGAACTTAAAAACTTTTGTTGCATTTAGTGCTATTACTGCTTTATTGTTAACTAATGGTATTCCAACTAATGCATTAGCTAAGTATTCCGATACAACTGAGGTTACTTCACAAGCTACTACAGGGTTACGTAATGTAATGTATTATGGTGATTGGTCTATTTGGGGAGGACAAGGTAATTTCTATCCAAAGGATATACCAGCAGATAAATTAACACATTTAAATTTTGCTTTTATGGATTTTAATGCTTCAGGTGAGTTGATTTATTGTGATAAAGATGCAGCTACAGGACATCCATTAGGAAACGCAGGTGTAACTTATGGTGATGTTAATGGTGGTATCTTAAATGCATTCCAAGTGTTAAAAGCAGAAAATCCTAACTTAAAGATAGGTGTATCTTTAGGTGGATGGTCTAAGTCTGGAGACTTCTCAACAATAGCTGCAAATGCTTCAACAAGAGCTAAGTTTGTAGAAAACGTTATGAAGTTTATTAAATATACAAATATGGATTTTGTTGATTTAGACTGGGAGTATCCTGGTGACTATAGAGAGCCTGATAAGACTGATAATACAAACGATGAAGGAACACCAAATGCAAGTCCACAAGACAAGGATAATTACATCTTGTTATTACAAGATTTAAAGAATGCCTTAAATAAACAAGGTAAAGAGCTTGGAAAAACTTATGAATTATCTGTAGCATTACCAGCAGGAGTATCTAAAATAGAGGCTGGTATAGATGTTGATAAGTTATTTGATATAGTAGATTTTGCTAATATAATGACTTATGATATGGCAGGAGCTTGGAGTACAACAAGCGGTCATCAAACTGCATTATATACAAATCCTAATGCTCCAGAAGAATATAAAGGGCTTTCAGTAGATGAAAGTATTAAGTATTATATATCTCAAGGTGCAGAAAGAGAAAAAATAGTTGTTGGTGCAGCATACTATACACGTGGCTGGGAAAAAGTTTCAGATAAAGGTGTTGACCCAAAAAATCCTGGATTATTTGGAGAAGCTGCAGTAGTTAATAAGAATGCAGACCTTACACCAACACCAGGAGCACTTAATGAAGCTCCAATGAAGAATGGTGAAGGCGGAAGAGCTGGTGGAGTATGGGGATACAATGCCCTATATAAGTTAAAGGCTAAGTACACTGGATTAAAAGAGTACTGGGATGATAGCGCTAAGGCTCCATATTTATACAACCCAGAAACAGGTGCATTCTTTACTTACGATAATGTAAGGTCAATTCAAGAAAAGGCTAAGTATGTTAAAGAAAATAATCTTGGTGGTATGATTGCTTGGATGGCATCACAAGATGCAACTACAACTTCTACTAAGAGAGATGAATTAACAAATGCTACTAAGGAAGCTCTGTTTGGAAAAGAAGATTTACCTAAGTATGAAGTAAAATATAATAATAATGATATAAGTTGTACAGTAACTCCAGGAACTCAATCATGGGGAACAGGAGGCGTTTTAAAGATGTCTATAACTAATAATGAAAAGCTAAGTGAGTCAGGTGAAGTGTTATCAACAGTTGAAACCGCAGCTAAAACTGTTAAAAATATGAAGGTTTATATTAAGACTAATGGTGTAGCAATTACAGGTTCACAATATCCAGCAGGTCCAGTTTCAAAGGTAGGAGATTACTACGTTATAGACTTTGGCGGCATGTCAGATGGTAAGTTAATGAAACCAGGAACAGAATTTACTTTTGATTTAAATCTTGATAAAGCTATTGAAGATACTAGCAGTATTATAAGTGTTGAAGTATCACAAAGAATGTATCAAACATCTCCTGAAATTATGAAACAAACAATTTGGGGTGATACAAACTCAGCACCAGTTATATCTGGAGCTAATAATATTACTATAAACTTAGGTGATAAGTTTAATGCTTTAAGTGGTGTTACAGCTACTGATAAGGAAGATGGAGATTTAACTAGTGCCATTAAAGTAGCAGGAACTGTAGATACTTTAAAGGCAGGAGAATATACTTTAACTTATTCTGTTAAAGACAGTAGTGGTAAAGAAACAACAGTTACAAGAGTTGTGACTGTTTTTGATAAGGATGCTCCTGTAGTAAATACAAATCCTGAGATTACTGGAGTTAAAGATCAAACTGTAAAGCTTGGTTCAACTTTCAATCCATTAAGTGGGGTAAAGGCAACAGACAAGGAAGATGGAGATTTAACTAATGCTATTAAAGTGGCAGGAACTGTAGATACTTCTAAAACAGGAGTATATAAATTAACTTACACTGTTGTAGACAAAGATGGTGGTAAGGCAGAAGTTTCATGTAATATAACCGTTGAAGATCAAAAATATCCAACCTATGATTCTAAGACAGTATATAATGGTGGAGATATAGTTGTTTATAACGGAGAAACTTATAGATGTAAATGGTGGACACAAGGTGAAATACCAGGATCATCAGAATGGGGAGCATGGGAAAAAATTAGTTAGTATTTTATTAGGGGTAAATCAAATTGATTTACCCCTTTTTGTATAAAAAACTCTTAAGTGTTTATTAATAATATTTAGGAATAAGTATTTGACATGAAATAAGTTATCTACTATAATCTATTCATAGTAAAATAGTATGAATTAAATTATTAGTTACAAAAGATAAGTGGAGGAAGTTTAAATGACGTTTAATATTGAATTAGTAGCAGCTATTGTATTTGCTATATTAGCCTTAGGTTTACTTTGGTACCTTAATAAAAGAAAAGTTTCATTTTCAGTAAGAACTTTAATTGGGTTAGGATTAGGGCTTATTTTTGGATTAACTTTAAAGGAGAATTCACTAATTGTAGAACCTATAGGAAAGATATATATTTCATTAATTAGAATGGTTGTAATTCCTTTAGTTATGGTATCTATAATTAATAGTATATCTAATTTTGAGGATAGCAGTAAACTAAAATCTTTAGGAATTAGAGCTATGGGGATGCTTTTAGGAACAACAGCTATAGCTGGAATTGTTGGTATTATATTTGGAAACATTTTTTCTGTTGGTAAAGGTATAGTATTTGAAGGAGCAGAAAATTTTGTTCCTAAGGAAATTCCAAGCTTTATGGATGTATTTAATGATATGCTTCCAACAAACCCTATAAAATCAATGGCTGAAGGACAAATTATACCAGTTATAATTTTTGCATTATTTATAGCTTTTGCAATTATTATGGAAGAGAAAAAGAATAAGGAAAAGGTAGCACCTTTTAAGGCTTTCATAAATTCATTTAGTACAATATTAATGAGAATAACTAGAATTGTACTAAGATTAACACCATTTGGAGTATTTGGTCTTATGACAGCTGTAGGAGCAAAAAATGGTGTAAGTACATTAATGCCACTTTTAACTTTTGTAGTAGCAATTTATTTAGCCCTAGCTTTTCAAATTCTTATAATACATAGCTTGTTTATATTAATTTTTAAAAGAAGAAGTCCTATTAAATTCTTTAAAGGAATATGGCCAGCACAAGTTGTTGCATTTACAACTCAAAGTAGTTTTGGAACACTTCCAGTAACTATAGAATCCTTAGAAAATAATATTGGAGTATCAAGTAGTACAGCAAGTTTTGTTGCTTCCTTAGGTTCCACAGTTGGTATGAATGGATGTGGAGGAGTATTCCCAGCTATAGTAGCTATATTTGTTGCAAATGTATTTGGAATTGAACTTACATTAACTCATTATATTTTAATGATTTTAACTATAGTTGTTGGTTCCGTAGGAATTGCAGGAGTTCCAGGTGCAGCTACAATGTCTACAACACTTATTTTAACAACATTAGGACTTCCAATAGAAGGTATGGCTATTATTTTAGGCGTAGATGCAATAATAGATATGGCAAGAACTCTTACGAATGTAACAGGAGCTGGACTTGCAGCTTACATAGTGGATAAAGAATGTAAATAGATTAAATTTAAGAACTATAACCAAGGTTTATAAATTGGTTGTAGTTCTTTTTTTAGTGAAGCTACAAGTTTGATGAAATAAACAGAGTATAGTAAAATATTACTAGTAAAAGGAGGGAAGATTATGTTAGAGGTAAAGGAATTAAGTAAAAAATTTAAAGACGCCGTGGTTGTAGACAAGCTTTCTTTTAATGTAAATAAAGGGGAGATAGTTGGTCTTCTTGGAGAGAATGGAGCAGGAAAGACAACTACTCTTAGAATGATATCAACAATGCTAAAAATTACTTCTGGAGAAGTTAAAGTAAATGACTATGATGCTTCAAAGGAACCTGAAAAGGTAAGAAGAGAAATTGGAATACTTTTTGGTGGTGATATTGGACTTTATGATAGACTTACAGGAAGAGAGAATATAAGATATTTTGCTAACCTTTTTGGAATTAAAAATGATGAGGCAAACAAAAGGATAGATGAACTTTCTAAGGATTTTGGTATGGAAGATTATATTGATAAAAAGGTTGGTAAATTTTCAAGAGGGATGAAACAAAAAGTATCTATATCTCGTTCAATAGTTCATAATCCATCAGTTATGTTATTTGATGAACCAAGTACAGGGTTAGATGTAAGAGCTACTAGGGTTGTTCACCAGTTTATAAAGAAGTGTAAAGAAGAAAATAAAACTATTCTATTTTCTAGCCATTCCATGGCTGAGGTAGAGAAACTATGTGATAGAGTTATTATTATTCATAAGGGCAAGCTTGTAGAGCAGGGGAGAATAAATGAACTTAAGGAAAAGTATAATACAGAGGATTTAGAAGAAGTTTTTGTATCTTTAATTGGAGGTGATAAGGATGAGTAATTTCTTAACAGTTTTAAAGAAAGAATTAACTGACATTATTAGAGATAGAAAAACCTTAGCCTTTACAATAATTCTACCTATTCTTATATATCCTTTAATGTTTAAGGTTATGTCAACAGCCATGACTAGTTCAACAACTGAAGCACAGAAGGAAAGTAGAATTGTACTTCAAGGTGACAAGGATTCAAGTATAGCAGCTCTATTAAAAAGTGAAGAAGGTATAATAATTGAAGAGGTGGAAAACCCATCAGAAGCCTTAAAAAGTGGGGATATACAATTAATAATTAATATACCTAATAATTTTGATGCAAATATAGCTAGTGGTAAAGTTACTAATGTAGAAATGTTAATGGATGACGAATCCAATAAATCAACAGCTGCAGCAGGAATTGTATCCTCTATTTATGAGGCATATAGCAAGCAAATAGTAACCTCAAGATTACAAGAACAAGGGATAGAAGAAGAAATTTTAACGCCTTTTAATCTTGAAATAAAATCTGGAGTAAGTAAAGATGGTAATATGAATCAATTAGGAAATTATATGACAGGAATGCTACCAAGCATGGTTGTATTACTTCTTTTATCTTTAACACTTGGACTTGCATCTGAACTTGGAGCAGGAGAAAAAGAGAAAAATACTTTTGAACCTCTTTTATCTACATCAGGAAATAGAAGTTCAATACTTTGGGGGAAAATAGGTAGCCTTTGTATAATGGGAGCAATTACATTATGCTTTAGCATGATATCTTTATGGATTTCATTTAAACAATATATTTCTGAATTGTCAGGAGGAGGAGAGATAGCTCTTTCACTAAGTGGAAAGTCTATAGCCTTAACAATAGTTTTCTCATTATTACTTATAGTTATAATTTGTGCACTACAAATATGTATAAGCTTATTTGCTAGAAGTACGAAGGAAGCTAATACTTATCTTTCTGGATTAATGATGCCTATGATGATACTTTCATTTATTCCAATGTTTTTAGATGCAAAAAGTATTAATGAAGTTTTCTTTCACATACCAATAATAAATTCTGTATGTGTTATAAAGGAAGCTATGGTTGGAATTTTTAATACTCAGCATATTCTTTTTGTGTTAGGATGGCAAATAGTATATGTTATTGCTGCTGTTGTAGGTGCTAAAATAATGTTCTCAAGGGAAGAGGTTGTATTTAGAAGTTAGGATAAATAAAAGAATATAAAAACAATAAATATAAGAATATATAAATATTTAAATAGGAAAAACAGGAAGGTATCATCTTCCTGTTTTAAATTATTTACAGTAAATTTTCTTCAAGTAGCCATCTAATTCTTTCTTTTCATCATCATTTAAACAATCTTTTTTAGATTTCTTTAGTAGCTCTTTAAATTTTTCGTAATCTTTATCTCCTAACTTACATTTAGCTATTTTATTTTTTAATGATATTAATTTCTTAATTTGATCCTTTGAAAGATCATTATTTTCTTGTAAACACTTATTGATTTCTCCAAGTGCTTTTTTATCATCATCAGATAATAATTTTAGGTTTTCAGCTTTAGATAGCATCTTAATATCTTCAGCAGCACGTTCTTTTCCAAGCTTATGCTTATGATGTCTGCTTTCATCTTCCTTTTTTTCAGCATCCTTCTTTTCAGATTCTGTAGCTGTAACTGTTGTAGTTTCATTTGGATATTCTACAGCACTTGCTATTATAGCAGAAGATCCACTAACTAAAGCAAGAGATAATGCTATAGCACTTACATATCTTTTTATCATTTGTATTCACCTCTATATATAATTTTGAACAAAATTAGTATGTGACAAACAATTAATGAGTATTCACAGAGTTGTTGTACTTATTTCGTATATAAGCAATTTGAATACAAGAAGGCATTATTTGTTTGTATATTTCAGATTGAAAATCCGAGTATACTATTGAGTTTTTCTTAATTTCATCTAACAAACAGCTTTCTATTTTTTCTGTTGAATAATTAGAATTAAAATTTATCTTAAGTTTCTTACATATATCAATAAGCATATCTTTATAATAAACAGAGCCATTTAAGAAGTAATCTTGCAGGGAAGTTTCACCTAACCTTTGTATATCTTCAGCTATATAGATCCAAGGGGTATTCTTGTTTTTGTAATCTTTTAAGTTAAGATAGTTAGCTAGTTTTTCTAAGTCATCATTAGAACAATTTTGTAAAAATTCTAAATCAGGATCATATCTATAACTCATTTATATCCTCCTAAAAATACTTATAGTAATGTCTATAATATTATTTCCATTTTTATGATAAGTATAACTTTAGTTATATTGTAAAAAATATAATAAATAATTGAAACATAAGGAAAGATGATATTTATGACTAGATTTAAATGGAATGATATTTTAAATAAAAATAGAATTAAAGAATATAAATCGGCTAAAAAGAATTTTGATGGCAGAGATGAATTTGAAAATGACTATGATAGGATTCTTTTTAGTGCATCTTTTAGAAGACTTCAAGATAAGGCTCAAGTTTTTCCTCTTGAGAAATTAGATTTTGTTAGAACTAGGTTAACTCACTCCTTAGAGGTGTCTTCAATTGGAAAGTCCTTAGGAATGATTATAGGACTACAGTTAATTCCTCTAACTAAAGGAACAGATGACGAAATAAACTTTCAAATGGTAGAAGAAATAGGAAATGTGTTGTCCTGTGCAGGACTTATACATGATTTGGGAAATCCACCTTTTGGACATTTTGGGGAGGTTGCCATTAGAGAATGGTTTGCTTCTAAGTTAAAAAAAAATAAGGATGGAAGCTTCTATTTTAAATTTGAGGAATATGAATTTAAATTAGAAAGGCAAGAAGCCTTAGACCTTTTGAACTTTGAGGGGAATGCTCAAGGTCTTAGAATTTTGACTAAGTTACATTTTGTTATAGATAGATATGGAATGAATTTAACTACTGGAGTGCTAAATTCAATTATAAAGTATCCTATATCATCCTTGGAACTTGGGAATAAGAAGTTTGGTGGAAAGAAGATTGGATATTTTAAAGCAGAGGAGAATACCTTTAATTATATAGTTAATAGTACAAAGATAGGTAAAAATAGAAATCCATTAGTATATATATTAGAGGCTGCTGATGATATTGCATATCTCTTAGGTGATTTAGAAGATGCATTTAGCAAGAAAATATTCTCACATGAATTATTTAAAAATAAATATAGGGAGTTTATAAAGGAAGAAGGATATGAAGAGAAAACCCTTGAGGAAAGCTTATCTTTCTATCTTTCTAAGAACTATGATATTGCAAAAGAGGAATATGGATATGAAGATCCAGGGGAATATGCCCTAAAGTCATTTATAATAAAGTTAAATAGATATTTTAAAGACTGTGTTTCGGAAGAATTTATATCCTCTTATGATGAGATTATGAGGGGGGAATATAAGGGGAATCTTATAGAAAATTCTAAAGCTAATAAGGTATCATCATTTTTAAGAAGAATATCTAATGAATATGTATATAATAATGATAGAATTGTATCTAATGAAATTGTAGGGTATAAAATAATAGAATTTTTGTTAGATACCTTTATACCTGTTGCATTAAACAAGGATGTAAAACCCTATGAGGGGTATGATGGAAAACTATATTCACTTATTTCTAAAAATTATAGATTTGTATGTGAACATAGTATTGAACAAAAGGATTGTAGTGAAGAGTATTGTAGATTATTATTAGTTACTGACTTTATATGTGGAATGACAGATTCATATGCTGCTCATATTTATCATGAATTGTTGGGTATGAGAATTTAAAATATTAAATTTTTATTTTTATTCTAACAAAATACAAAATACATGGAAAAATACATAGAAAATTAAGTATATGATATGAAAAATTAAAAAGTAATAGTAATTTAATAATGAATTGTGGTATTATATTATTTATTGAGGAGGGATAATATGGAATTAAATTGGAGCTTGAAGGAAATATATCCTTCATTTGAAAGTGAAGAATTTAAAAATGATTTAGAAAAGTTAGACCAAAGTATAAAGTCCTTAAATACTTGGGCTGATGAAGTAGTTTGTGAGGAAGGCAATGTAAGGCCAAAGCTTGAAGAATATATAAAGAGATCTTCAAAATTATCTGAGCTAATTGGTAGGCTTGAGGCTTTTATTTCTCTTACATTAAGTGCAGATACTAAAAATTCAGAAGGGTTAAGATATTCTGATATATTAGATAGTAAACTCACTGAGATTGTTGAAGCAACTACAAAGCTTGAAAGATGGATTAGTAATATAAAAGATATCGATATCGTTATTAAGGGATCAGAAGTTTTAAAAGAGCATGAATTTTACATTAAAGAAATAATAGAAAAGAGTAAATATCTTCTTTCAGATAGGGAAGAATCTATAATTTCTAAAATGAAGAATACAGGATCAAATGCTTGGCTAAAATTAAAGGATAATTTAATATCTAACTTAAAGGTGGACATAGAAATAGATGGTGAAATGAAAGAACTACCTTTAACAGTAGTATTAAATATGGCTTATGATCCAAATGGAGAATTAAGAAGAAAAGCTTATTTTGCTGAAATTGAATCATATAAAAAAGTTGAAGAGGGTGTAGCAGCAGCCTTAAATGGAATTAAAGGTGAGGTTTTAACAGTATGTGATTTAAGAGGATATAAATCACCTCTTGATATGACTCTTGTTAATTCTAGAATGGATGAAGAATCATTAGATGCAATGCTTGAAGCTATGAAGGAAAGTATGCCTTTATTTAGAAAGTATTTAAGAAGAAAAGGTGAACTTTTAGGATACAAAAATGGATTACCATTCTATGAAATGTATGCACCTGTTTCAGAAGCTGAAATGAAATTCACTTATGAAGAAGCTGCAAAGTATGTAGAAAAGAACTTTAGAACTTTCAGTGACCATTTAGCTGATTTTGCTAAAACTGCAGTTGAAAAAAGCTGGATAGATGTATTCCCTAAAGAAGGTAAGGTTGGGGGAGCATTCTGTCATAACCTTCATTTCTTAGGTGAAAGTAGATTTTTACTAAACTATGGAGAACAGTTTGGTGATGTTGTAACTATGGCACATGAGCTTGGACATGGATTCCATGGAGAGTGTTTAAAGAATGAAAAGATATTAAACTCTGATTATCCAATGCCAATTGCAGAAACAGCTTCTACATTCTGTGAAACTATTATTAAAAAAGCTGCTATAAAAGATGCAACTAAGGAAGAGGCTTTAGCTATTCTAGAAAATGAAATATCAGATTGTACACAAGTTATTGTAGATATATATTCTAGATTTTTATTTGAGAAGGCTTTCTTTGAAAAGAGAAGAGAAAGTGCTTTATCAGTAGAAGAGATAAAAGAATTAATGTTAAATGCTCAAAGAGAAGCATATGGTGATGGATTAGACCCAGAATACTTACATCCATATATGTGGACATGGAAGCCACACTACTATTATGCAGACTCTAACTTCTATAACTTCCCATATGCATTTGGATTATTATTTGCTAAGGGATTATATGCTGAATATTTAAAGAAGGGTAAGGAATTTACTACTGAATATGAAAATCTTCTTTCAATTACAGGTAAAAATGCTATAGCCGATATAACTAAGGTTGTAGGAATTGATATTCATAATAAGGAATTCTGGAAGAATTCTCTAAAGACTATAGAAGAAGATATAGAGCAATTTATAGAGTTAACTAAATAGATAGAAAAGGGATGTATCAAAAAATACTTATGATACATCTCTTTCTTTTTTGGAAGAAGTATTATTAACTTGTTAGTTATAACTATTTGACTTATAATACTTAGATAAAGGATAGATTTTACTATATAGATAGGATGATATAAATGAAGTATGATGAAGCAATGGATTATATACATAAGGTAGGTAATTTTGGCTCTAATTATGGCCTTGAAAGAACCTATAGACTACTAGAAATCCTTGGTAATCCCCAAGAAGGATTAAAATTAATACACATAGCAGGAACAAATGGTAAGGGTTCAACCACATCTATAATAACTTCTTTACTTATGGAGAAGGGGTTTAAGGTTGGCATGTATACATCTCCTTTTTTAGAGGAGTTTGAAGAAAGAATACAAATTAATAGAAATAATATTCCTAAGGATACTTTAGGTAGACTAATGGATGTTTTAAAAGTTTCTGTTAACCAGGTTATTTTAGAGGGATATAATCATCCAACAGAGTTTGAAATAATTACTTGTTTAATGCTTTTATATTTTAAAGAGGAAAATATAGATTATGGAGTTATTGAAGTAGGTTTAGGTGGAAGGCTTGATTCTACCAATGTTATAACTCCAATACTTAGTATAATTACCTCTATAAGTTTAGATCATACTAACCTTTTGGGAAGTACTTTAGAGGAGATTGCAGGTGAAAAGGCTGGTATTATAAAAAAAGCTATACCTGTAATAAGTTATCCTCAGGAAGAGGAAGCAAAGGTGGTTATTGAAAAGGTATGTAAGGAAAATAACTCTTCTTTATATATAGTAGATAAAAGCAAAGGTCACTTTTTAAGTGTTGTTAATAAGGATAAGATATATCAAAAAGTAGAAGTAGAATTTAAGAATAAAAAAATAGATTTAGATTTTGCTCTTCTTGGAGAACATCAAATTACTAACTTATTAGTAGCATTAAATGGAATAAGTGTACTTGAGGAAATTGAAAATATTAAGTTTACCATAGATGATATAAAAGAGGGGGTAAAAAAGGTACAATGGAAAGGTAGACTAGAGGTTATGAAAAATAACCCTTTAGTTGTTATTGATGGGGCTCATAATATTCAAGGTATAAAAACATTAAATGAAAATGTACATAAGTATTTTACTTATAAGAATATATATTTATTATTAGGGATATTAGCTGATAAACAAGTTGAAGATATGGTGAAAGTTATTACACCAGAGGCTAAAAAGGTGTATGCGCTAACACCTCATAGCAATAGAGCAGAATTATCAAAAGATTTAAAGAAGGTTATAGACAAGTACAATTCAAATTGTGTTGCTCTAGATAGCTACGAAGAAGGATTAGCTTTAGCTTTATCAGAGGCAAATGAAGAAGATTTGATTTTAATAAGTGGGTCACTATATATGATAGGTGATATGAGAGGCATTATTAGAAGGAAATTCAATAAATAAAATATGCTAGAGGGTGGGGATTTTATGACCTGTGAAGAAAAGGATATATGCTACAAGGACTTAAAAACATTTTATGAGGAAAATAAGGGCCAGGTATACACAAACCAAAACTTTGAAGAAGCAGGAAAAGATGAGATAAACTCAATTTTTATGGGTAATGATTTACCTACCTTTGATATGATTGGAAATTCAAAAAGGTTATTAAGAATTATTGACTTAATAATTGAAGATGAATCTAATATTAGTGAAGCAATATCTTTCATAGAAGAACATCCTTTAATAAAGTATTATGGGGAGTTTATAGAATTAATTAATGGAAGAATTGAATCTAATATTATTAACAAAAGGGATATAATAAAGGTTGGAAGATTAATGGCTTTTAAAGGTAACTCAAAAGAAGAAATAAAGCTTGGATTAACTCTTTTGTTTTTTGATGAAATTGAAGAAATAAAGGAAAAGCTTTTAGTTTTAGCTTTATATAATGAGTATTCTTTTTATGTTGCTAAATTATTTTTAAAGTTAAAGGGTTCTGATGAGATATTATTTGATTTAGCTAAAGTATCTCAGGCAGCAGGAAGGGTGATTTATGCAAATTATATAGATGTACTTAATAAAGATATGAAAGAGTGGATGGTCTGTGAAGGCTGGAAAGGGGAATATTTCAAGAATTTTCTTTGGAATACCACTATAATTAAGGTGGGGTATGATTACTTTCTAAATAATGACAATATTAATGAGAAGACTTTTAAAGCTTTTGGAGAAGTAGTAAGCAATATATTTGTATACTATAATTATGAAAAGTTATCTATATTTAAAAGGTTAGTAAAAAGATATATTGATTTATTTGAGAAGTATGATAAAGATGTTAAAAGTTGTTTAACCTTAGGAAATGTGTATAGATATATAGTTGATGAATCAGTCATGGAAGATGAATATTATAAAAAAACTCAAAAGCTCTATTTAAAAATAGATTGGACAAGAGTATTTAATGATGCTATAAAAGATGAAACTGTTGATTCACCATTATTATTTCAATTAGCTGTTGAAATGGATGAAGATTTAACTGTAGAGGAGTTAAATATGCTCTTAAAAAGGAATCCTAGAGATTATGTTTGGTATAAGTATATAGAAATGTTAAATGAAACATCATACTCCGATCTATTAATAAGTACAGTTAAGAAATCTCTAAATTTAAAGGAAATATTTATAGGTCCAAAGGATTTGTCAAAGGAAGTTTATGTTGAGGATAGTAGTGATTATTCATTACTTTTAATAGCTTTAGAGTCACTAACAAGAGAGAGCATAATTAAAAATCAAGATTTCCTTGTAGAATGCTTAAATGCTGATTTAATAGATATAAGATTATCAGCAATTGAAAAGCTATGGTCTATAGAAGATCGATGGACAAGAAAAACCCTATCTTCACTTGAGGAGGCAATTAAAAATGAAGTTGTTGATTGGATAAGAAAAAAAATAATTTTCATTATATATGAAAATAACAATAATTTTATAATTACTGATATTAACAATCCAGAAGAGGAGATTGATGGGGAAGATATATTTTTAACTAATATAATTATACCTACAGTTACTGTCAACAAGCTTAAATATAACAATGAGCTAGTAAAAGAAGGAGATGTATTGACTCTTTTAAATGGTCTAGATGGTTATAAAGAGGATAGAATATTTATTACTACTAGCTTTGGGTTAGTTATTGGAGAGTTAAGCAGTAGGGAAGGAGAAATTATTAGAAATCTTATTATGGCAGGAGAAAGAATTGCAGGTAAGATTGAGAAATATGATGATAATATAGATTTTATGTATATAAGTCTATATAAAAAGGGAGATTACTTAATTAGAGAGTTAAGTAATATAATAAATGAAAAATTCAAATTTCTTATAGAAGATTAAAAATTCAAGTATTTAAACAGCCCCTTGTCAAGTAGACAAGGGGCTTTCTTTCTATTTATTTTCTTTCCACTCTTTAAGAGCTTTAGCAAGTTGGTCTGGGCAAGAAGTACCTTTCCCTCTGCAGTCTATACCTTGTAATTTATTTATTGCATCTTCAATATTCATGCCTTCTACTAATCTAGATATACCTTGAAGGTTACCTTCACAACCTCTTAAGAAGTTAACCTCTTTAATAATATCATTTTCTATTGAAAAAGTAATTTCTGTAGAACATGTCCCCTTTGTCTTGTATGAATACATGAACATACCTCCCTGTAATTTTATTTATAACAAATTATATTATATATGGTAAGGGCGTAGAAATAAAGGAAAAAATATGGTGAAAGTTGTCCCATTAGAGATAAAGACACATATATTATAAGTACAATAAGGTTTCCTAAAGGGGTTGTTTTTAATGAATTCTATAGCAATTTGCAATACATCCAGTGATAATTTAAGCTTAATAGATATAGAGAGTTATTCAGTAGATCATATCCCCTTAGATTTAGGAGAAAAACCTGTTGGACCTCATGGTATAGAGTATGAAAATAATACTATAATCACATCAAATAATTATAGCAATAGCATATCTTTAATAGATATGCATTCAAAGAAAGAGGTAAACAATCTATATGTTGGAGCACATCCTAATGATGTTAAGCTTTATGAAAATAAGGCTTATATTGCCTGTGGAGAAAGTAATTCATTATTAGTAATGGATATGGCAAGTAGGAAAATAGCATTTGATATAAAACTTGAATCATATCCCCATAGCATTGCATTAGATAAAGATAAGGGAATAATGTACATTAGTAATATGGATGGACACTCTGTATCTATTATAGATTGTTTGAATAATAAGGTGATTGGAAGAATTAAAGCACCAGAGTATCCAACAAAGATTTTACTATCTAAGGATGAAAAAAAGATTTACCTATGTGAAAGTTATTTAGGTTATGACATTGAAGGTTATATAGATATAATTTCTACAGAAAATTATAAAAGTATTGGAAGAATAAAGGTAGGTATTACACCAGTTGATATGTATGAATATGGAGAAGAATTATATGTATCTAATTTTACTGAAGGATCTATTAGTGTTGTAGATATAAAAAGATTAAGAGAGACTAGAAAAATATACGTAGGTGGAATGCCAAGAGGAATTATAAAACAAAAAGATTATATATATATAGGAGATTATATGGGGGGGAAATTAAGAATTATAGACTTTAGTGAACAAAAGGTAAAGACCATACCTATAGGTAATGAACCTAACGGTATGATCCTTATTAATTAGTTTCTTCAAATAAAATATTAATTATTTTATTATAAATTTCAGAAGGGTTTTCTTGCCACTTACTACAAAGCAAGGAAGCTTGTTTTTTAGTAGGAACAGATACTTTTAAATCAATTAAAGGTAATTTATCCTCGATTGCTGTTAGTTCTACTAAGAAGTTATCATTTTTAGCTAAAGTGTAATCACTTTGAATAGTTAATTCTTTTTTTATTAACTCTATTTTTTCGTTAATATAATTGTTTATTATAGATATTTTTGAAGGGGAAATTCTGTCCTTAAAAAAGGATAGAACATTTTCTCCTTTTTTTGTTAGTACTATTAACTTTTTTTCATTTATGTCTTCATATCTTATGAACTCGCTAGAATCAAGTTCACTTATATATTGTTGAAGTGTAAAGTAGTTAATAAGATTGTTTTCCAGCACTATTTCTGTAAGCTGAGTATTTGATATAGGCCTGTTTAATTCTTTTAAAATATGTAAAAGTAATAGCTTATTTTCAGCTAATTCTGCTGTATTTTCAAACATAATAAAACCTCCATCTCCACTGAAAGTATAGATTTATTATATCATAAATTATTATTAAGTGAATATAAATTTAGAGATAGAAATGATAGGGGTAAGAAGTTTGGAGTGGAAAAAGGTTAGAATTGGTTTATCCTTGTTACTAATAGTTATTTTAATAGGTGGATCTTTTTTGCTTAATGGAAAGACTAAAAGTACTTTTGGGGAAGTGGCAGAAGTACCAATTTATTCAGTAGATAAGGAAGAAAAAGAAATAGCACTAACTTTCGATATCAATTGGGCGGAAAATGATTACATTTATAGCATATTAGATACATTGGATAAATATAATGTAAAGGGAACATTCTTCGTAATGGGGGGATGGGTAAATTATAGTGATGAAAATGTGGAAAAGTTAAAGAAGATTAACGAGAGGGGGCATGAGATAGGGAATCATAGTTATAAGCACCCTATCTTTAGCAAGATAGGAGAAGAAAGAATTAAAGAGGAACTTAGAAAAACAGATGAGGTTGTTGAAAAATACACAGGAAAAAAGCCAATGGTTTTTAGATTTCCAAGTGGAGATTATAATGCACAATCATATAGGACTGTAACATCTTTAGGATATAAATGTATTCAATGGGATGCAGATTCTGTAGATTGGAAGGAACAAGGTGAAGAAGTAGAATATAACAAAGTCATGAAGAAGGTAAAAGCAGGATCTATTCTTTTATATCACAATAATGCAAAATATACTCCAAATAATTTGAATAGGATAATACCTGAACTACAAAAGCAAGGGTATAAATTTGTCACTGTAGGAGAATTAATTTATAAAGAAGATGCTTATGTTGACAAAGATGGAGTACAACATAGAAAATAATTCTATTTAATATTGAAAATGGAATATGGAATGTATTATAATGGAAATAGGTGCTTGTGGGATCTTCTTTATTTACAATTTTATTACTAAGGGAGAGAGGGGTTACAATGGATAATTTAATGTTAAATAACAAAATCTATCTTGAAGGTAAGATAGTATCTGAGCTAGAATTCAGTCATGAAATGTATGGGGAAGGGTTCTATAGTTTTAATTTGGAGGTTATGAGACTTAGTGATTCAGTAGACATGTTAAATATTACTGTATCAGAAAGACTTTTAACAGGGATAGATATTACTATAGGAAAAGATATAATTGTTGAAGGTCAACTAAGATCCTACAATAAATTTATGGATGGTACTAATAAACTAATATTAACAGTTTTTGCTAGAAATATAGAGCCTTGTATAGAAAGAAGTAAGAATCCAAATGAAATTTTCTTAGATGGATATATATGCAAGGAGCCTGTATATAGAACAACACCATTTGGAAGAGAAATAGCTGATGTTTTATTAGCTGTAAATAGAGCTTATAATAAGTCAGATTACATTCCAACTATAGCTTGGGGAAGAAATTCTAGATTTTGTCAAACTTTAAGTGTTGGTGACAATATTAGGGTGTGGGGAAGATTACAAAGTAGAGAATATCAAAAGAAGATAACAGAAACAGAAGCAATAAAGAAAATAGCATATGAAGTTTCTATTTCTAAGATGGAGAAGGTAAGTAAGGAAGAAAGTGCTTCACAAGATGAAGAAGGAGCAGTGTAAATTAAGATTTTAACATATTTAGATAAAGATAAGAAAAAACCACAAGAAGATTATAAATTAAGATAAAAAGCAGTCTTTGAAAGACTGCTTTTTTTAATGTATATGAAAATATAATATGTATCACTTTCTTAAATCATCAAGTAACTTAGTTTTATATCTTGTTTGTTCATCAACATTTTTTATAATCTTAGCAGGAGAACCAGCTACAACAACACCTTCTGGAACATCAGTTGTAACTACTGAACCAGCTGCTACAACAGACCCAGAGCCTATCTTTACTCCTTCTAAAATAACTGAATTGGCTCCAATCATTACATCATCCTCTATAACACAAGGAGACATACTAGGTGGTTCTAAGACACCAGCAATAATTGCACCTGCACCTACATGAACCCTTTTGCCAATCTTTCCACGTGCTCCAATAACAGAGTTCATATCTATCATAGAGGCTTCTCCTATTTCAGCACCTATATTTATGACAGCACCCATCATTATAACAGCATTTCTACCTATTTTAACCTTGCTTCTAATTATAGCGCCAGGTTCAATTCTTGCATCTTGTTCTAGTAAGTTCAGCATAGGTACTGCAGAATTTCTTCTATCATTTTCTATTCTAAAATGTTTAATTATATCTTTGTTATCAAGAATTATATTAGTAATTATATTTGACTCTCCAAATAATATATAAAAATTATTAAATCCATACCATTCAGTTTGTTCAAGGTCCACCTTAGAAAGGTCACCATTAACATATACTTGTACAGGTGTGGATTTTTTTGATTGTTTGATAAATCTGGCTAATTCGTAGGGATCAGTAAAATTATATTCCATATTTAAGCTCCTAAAATTACTCTTAGTATTATAATTATGATTAAGAGTAGTAATATTTGCAGAAATTATAAAATTTTTTGGTTATAATATATATGAACTAGAAATGAGGTGGATGTATGATACAAATATATACAGGTAATGGAAAAGGGAAAACAACTGCTTCTATAGGCCAAGGAGTTAGAGCAGCTGGTAGAGGCTTTAAGGTATATATGGTGCAATTTCTTAAGGGTACCCCTACAGGAGAGTTAGAGTCTTTAAGGAAAATAGATAACTTTAAAGTTTTTAGATTTGAAGAGAAAAGGGATTTTGTTTGGAATTTAAATGCAGAAGAAATTGAAGAACTAAAAAAAGAAGTTATTAAAGCATATAATTTTATTTTAGAAGTTGTGGAAAATAAAGAATGTGACCTTTTAATAATGGATGAAATTATGGGAGTATTAAAGAATGGCTTTTTATCAGTAGAAGATATAATAGAAATAATTAATAGAAATAAACAAGATATAGAAATTATTATGACAGGAAGAGATGTGCCTAAGGAGCTGGCAGATAGAGCAGATTTAATTACAGAGATGAAAATGGTAAAACATTATTATGAAAAAGGTGTACCTGCTAGAGAAGGAATAGAGTATTAAAAAAACATGTGGCTAGTAATAGTCACATGTTTTTCTATGTCAAAAATGCGTAAGGAGATATATTCAATATCACAAGGATATCTTTTGTAAAAAACAAAGAAAATATACTTGCTAATTTATATGATCGCTTTGGAAGCCTTCTCTTTTTACGGAATGTTTCTTTCTAGTTCTATTATTATTCTTTCCTTCTTCACTAGTTATTGGAGTTTGGTAGTTACATTTCTCCATTCTAGCGTGTTTATTATCAGGTTGGCTATCTTTTGTCAAGTTAATCACTCCTTGTTACTTTTATCTACTAATTTAGTATGTATAACTAATATTACTCTTATACCGTGAAATTTAATAATTATTAAAAATATAAAAGAAGCTATTATAGATAGAAATTTTCTACCTATAATAGCTTAATTTACTGTTATTTATTTTCTATAACATTTTCCATATTATATAAGCCTGCCTCAGTTACTTTGCTCATATATTGGCAAGCCTTTAAAGCGCCAACAGCAAAAACTTCTCTAGAGATTGCTTTGTGAGTTAATTCTATAACTTCGCCAGTTCCAGCAAAAATTACATCATGATCCCCAACAATGGAGCCACCTCTAACAGCATGTATACCTATTTCATTATCTTTTCTCTTTGAATTTCCTTCTCTTCCATAAATATATTCTGTTTCATATGGAATAGAATCTTTTATTGTATCTGCTAGTAGAATAGCTGTTCCACTAGGAGCATCTACTTTTTGGTTATGATGTTTTTCTATAATTTCAATATCATAGTTTTCATATAATAATGGAACTACCTTCTTTAATAGAGAATTTATTAGATTAATTCCAAGAGACATATTAGCTGATTTAAATAATGGAAGAGTTTTACTCTTTTCATTTATTAAATCTAAATCTTCTTTAGAATATCCAGTTGAGCATAAAACTAAAGGTTTTTTAGTTTTTTCTGTTAACTCAAGAAGATTTGATAAAGCATCAGCTCTTGAAAAATCTAAAAGTACATCATAATCTATATTTACATCATGAACATTCTTGAAAATAGGAAAGCTAGTTTCAGAAGGAAATTTATCTATTCCAGCTACAATTTCAATATCGCTGAAATTTTTAGCAGATTCAACAACCATTTTTCCCATTTTTCCTGAGCATCCATTTAAAATTACTTTTGTCATATGGTCACTCCCTAAAGTAAATTATATTCTTTTAATGTGTCCTTTAATTTCATTAAGTTACTATCACTCATTTCATAAAGTGGTAGTCTTAAAGGACCAACATCCTTACCTATTAAGTTTAAGGCAGTTTTAATAGGAATAGGATTTGTTTCTATAAATAAGGTGTTAGATAGTTTTAGATTTTCTAATTGAAGGTCTAAAGCTTTTTTTACATCTCCATTTAAATAGGACTTTATCATGGTGTGCATAGCATTAGGAATAATATTGGCTAGCACTGATATAACTCCTTTGCCACCTAAAGATAATATAGGTATAGCTTGGTCATCATTTCCTGAATAAATATCTATTTTATCACCACATAAAGCTTTCATTTTTACTACTTGACTAATGTTTCCACTAGCTTCTTTAATAGCAACTACATTTGAAAGGGTAGATAGTTCCTTTAAGTTTTCAGGAGTAATGTTAACTCCAGTTCTACTAGGAACATTATATAAAATAATTGGTGTATTTACAGAATTATTTATTGCTTCAAAATGTTTTATTAAACCTCTTGAATTTGTCTTGTTATAATAAGGTGTAATTACTAAAAGTCCGTCTACACCAACACTTTCAGCATATTTGCTCATTTCTATAGATGATAGAGTGTTATTTGAACCTGTACCTGCTATAACTGGGATTCTTTTATTTACAACATCAACGGTAAATTTTATTGTAAGTTTTTTTTCTTCCTCGCTCATAGTTGTAGCTTCACCGGTTGTTCCACAAATAATAATGGCATCAGTACCTTCTTTGATGTGCCACTCTAATAATTCTTTAAGCTTTTTATAATTTACTCCATTATCATTAAAAGGAGTAACTATAGCAACACCAGAACCTTCAAAAATTGACATTAGAAATCCTCCAATCTTACTTTTTATCGATCATAAGCTCTGCAATTTGAATTGCATTTAATGCAGCACCCTTTCTAATGTTATCAGCAACCACCCATAAATTTAAACCGTTGTCCACACTAAAGTCTCTTCTAATTCTTCCTACATAGATATCATCTTTTCCTGTTACAAATAAAGGTGTAGGGTACTTCAATTCTTTAGTATTATCATATACAACTACGCCTTCAGTGTTGCTTAATAAGTTAACTATATCATCTAATTCAAATTCATTTTGAAGTTCTAAGTTGATGCTTTCACTATGAGAATTTAAAACAGCAACTCTAGCAGTTGTAGCAGTTATTTTTAATGTGTCATCATGAAGAATTTTTCTTGTTTCATTAATCATCTTCATTTCTTCCTTAGTGTATCCATTTTCTTCGAATACATCAATGTGTGGTAATACATTACCTGTTATTGGATAAGGGAATTTCTTAGGTTCAATTCCTTTATAACCATCCTCTAAGTCTTTTATTCCTTGAATTCCAGCCCCTGATACCGCTTGGTAAGTTGAATATACAATTCTCTTGATTCCATACTTCTTATGAATAGCGTTTAGTACAGGCATAGCTTGAATAGTAGAACAATTTGGATTCGCTATTATTCCATTATGCCACTTTATATCTTCAGGATTAACTTCAGGTACTACTAGTGGTACCTTTGGGTCCATTCTCCAAGCACTACTATTATCAATAGCAACAGCACCGATTTTAGCAAACTTAGGTGCAAACTCTAAACTTACACCTCCCCCTGCTGAAAATAAAGCAAAATCAATTTTCTTGTTTACTATATTTTCATCGCAAGTCTCCTCAACAATGAAGTCCTTTCCTTTAAATTGTAATGTTGTACCTGCGGATCTTTTAGATGCGAAAAGATACAAATTCTTTACTGGAAAATCTCTTTGCTCCAATATTTCTAAAAATTTTCTACCTACATTTCCAGTAGCCCCAACAATTGCAACGTTATACAAAAGTATCCCTCCTAAATATTATTAATATAATTTCTTATATACAATTAATATAGTTAAAGTATTGGGAAATATCAATAGTATTGGTAAAAATAATACAAATTTCTTGTATTTACAAGAGGGAATAAATATAAGCTAAGGGGGAATAATAAGGTTGAAATTTAAGAGGGAGTGAAAGTTTTGAGTAAGACACCATTAAAAAAAGTGATAAAAGCAAAATTAAAAGGAAATAAAGAATTAACACCTGAAGAGGAGTTAAGAGAAAAAATAAAATACGAAATAGCAGAGGAACTTGGATTAAAGGATAAGGTGGATGCCTTTGGTTGGGGTGGACTAACAGCAGAAGAAACTGGTAGAATTGGAGGAATTATGACAAAAAGAAAAAAAGATCTTCATATACCTACCAATAATGAAATTCTTGGTAGAAAATAAATTGACTTAATGAAGGAATAGCTTTAATATATTTGTAGTAATTATAAAACTACTGGGGGAAAAGTTATGGCCTATGGCGAATTTGCAAAGATTTATGATGAGTTAATAAATGAAGATATTAACTATGATTCAATGGTAGTAAGATTGAAAGAAATAATTGATAAATATCAAAGTAATCCAGTTGATTATTTAGATTTAGCCTGTGGAACAGGTAATATTGGCGTAAGAATGGCTAAATATTTTAAGTCTACATATGCAGTTGATTTATCTGAAGATATGTTAAGAGAGGCTTTTGATAAATTTAAAGCTGAGAGGATTAAAGCTAAAATTATATGTCAAGATATGAGAGAGCTTTCCTTAAATCATAAATTTGATGTAATAACATGTGTATTAGATTCAACTAATTATCTTATAGAAGATGGCGATTTAGAAAAATACTTCACAGGAGTATATGAACATCTTAAAGATGGAGGATTATTTATTTTTGATATCAATTCTTTTTATAAATTAACCAATATTTTAGGAAACAATATTTACACATACAGTTCTGAGGATGTTTTTTATACATGGGAAAATACAATTGAAGATAATGTTGTAAATATGTTTTTAACTTTTTTTGTTAAAGAGAAAAATGAACTTTATGAAAGATTTGAAGAAGAGCATTTTGAGAGAGCTTATGAAGAAAGTGAAATTGAAGAAGTTTTAAATCAAGTAGGATTTACTTTGTTAGGTAAATTTGATGGATACAATATAGATGAAGTACAACAAGAAAGTGAAAGAATTTTATATGTTGTAGGAAAGAATATGGAGGTATAGTATGAAAGATAAAATTATAAGAGCAACTGCTAAGGATGGTATGGTTAGAATACTTGGTGGTATCACAACTAATATGGTTAATGATGGAACTAGCGTTCATGAATGTACACCTTTAGCATCTGCAGCATTAGGTAGAATGTTAACGGCAGCAGCTTTAATGGGAAGAACATTAAAATCAGATGATGAAGTTGTAACTATAAAGATAAATGGCGGAGGAATAGCTAAGGGAGTAACAGTTACAGGATATCAAAATGCATCAGTTAAAGGATTTATAGGTAATCCATATATAGAATTGCCGCTAAATGCTAAGGGTAAATTAGATGTAGGTGGAGCAATAGGTAAGGATGGCTTATTATATGTAATAAAGGACTTAGGGTTAAAAGAACCATATGTAGGTCAAGTTCCAATACAAACTGGAGAAATCGCTGAAGATTTAACATATTATTTTACTGTTTCTGAGCAAACTCCTTCAGCAGTATCTTTAGGGGTGCTTGTAGATAAGGACTATTCAATAAAAGCTGCAGGTGGATTTGTAATTCAAATGATGCCAGGTGCAGATCCATTATTAGCAGATTTATTAATGTATAGATTAGAAGAGGTACCTTCAATAACAACAATGATAAGTGAAGGTAAAACAATTGAAGAAATATTAGAGTTCATTTTTGATGGAATGGATTTAAAGATATTAGATGAAGTTGAACCTAAGTATGTTTGTGATTGTTCAAGAGAAAGAATAGAAAAGGCCCTAATTAGTATAGGTGAAAAAGATTTAAGAGAAATATATGAAGATGGTAAAGAAGAAGAAGTTGTTTGTCACTTCTGTAATAGAAAATATAAGTTTACTAATGAAGATATAAAAGATTTATTAGAAAAAGCTACGAATAAATAAGGAACCTTATTTTCTATTGCCAGGACTATATTCTATATCACAAAAAAATATAAGTTCTTAAGTTTTTAAAAACTTAAGAACTTAAGAAGCTATAGTAAAAATGCCATGGTTAAAAAAACTGCTACAGAATAAAAATATTTTGTAGCAGTCTTTTTTTATGGAGGCGCCGCCCAGATTTGAACTGGGGAATAAAGGTTTTGCAGACCTCTGCCTTACCACTTGGCTACAGCGCCAAAGCTTATATTAATAATGTATACATTAACCTTAGATTTGATACTACTTTTATAAAGATTGATTTATAATAAAGTGGACAAAAGGAAATACTAGTTGTAATAGGAGGTGATACTTGTGAAATTACAAGAGAAATTTAATGAAATTGAAAAACATTTATTAGAAGATGAGAAGCCTTCCATATATTTAAATGAATTAAAAACTTCAGGAGAACTATCTGTTGAACCTTTTAAGTGGTTAATAAGTCTAGAAAAAATAGAACAATCACCTAAACATCATCCAGAAGGAGATGTATGGATTCATACTATGATGGTTGTTGATAAAGGGAGTTCTTATAGAGAGTATGTAGAAGATAAAAAGGTCTTTATGTGGGCGTTATTATTGCATGACTTAGGGAAGAGAAGTACAACTAAGCTAAGAAAAGGAAGATGGACTTCATATGATCATGATAAGGTTGGAAGAAAAGATTCCTATGATTTTTTAAGCTATTTTAAATTGGATGAAGAATTTAAAAGTAAGGTTTCTATATTGGTGAGATATCACATGCATTTGTTATTTATAATGAATAAATTGCCTTATGGAGATATAAAGGGAATGAAAAAAGAAGCTAATCTACATGATTTATCATATGTATTTTTAAGTGATAGGTTAGGTAGAGGAGGAATGGATAAAGAAGAGATAGAGAAGGTAGAAAAGGAAGTAGAGTCATTTAGAAATAAGTTTTTGAAACAATAAAAAATGTGGAATGGATATTTATTTTTGCTTGTTCCGTTGCAAACTCCAAGTCACAGAAAAATAAATATCTATTCCCTTAGTATTTAAGGTAAGGAAACTATAAAATTATTATTCTTGATTTTATAGTTTTTTAATATGAAAATGTAACAATACCTTTGATTTATAGCAAATTAAAATTTTATATTTTCTTATATAAATAGGATTAAGCTTTAAAACTTAATCCTATTTTTAATTATTTAAAGGTAAATAATTTTCATAGAAACATTTTTATAACTCCTACGTAATATATATGGAAAGCTAGATGTATAAGAGACTTCCGCGGTCTATGAGCTTTCCTTTTTTTAATGCTATTGGCTCTATATCATGCTTATAAAGAAATTTATAAACTTCTTTACCATAAGCATAACAATTTAATTCGCCAAATAAGGCTAATCTATTTTCAGATATCATTCCGCCAACTCCTCCTATGAATCCATAATTCAAAGAGGGTAATAGTATGTCCCCAGGGGGAATAAGAAGTACGTCTAAGTCTTCTTGAATTAGTTTTTTATAAATTCCTTTATCACTTGTAATGTATGCATTTTTTCCTGTTGGTAATACGGAACATTTGGTATATCCTTGTTTAACATTAATTGTCTTTTTGCTATCCTGAAATTTAAGGAGGTTTGGATCTGTATAATTTAAGTTGTGTACAAAAAGATTGTCAGTAATTAGTGCGTTTATAATTATATTTTCTGGGTAATTAGTTCCTAATGAATTCTCAGAGAGTATATAATTAATTCCTTTAGAGGATAATAAGTTTAAAAAATCCTTAGAAATATCCTTTTGTACAATAACTTTCTTATTCCTTTTATCAAGGATGTTAAGTTGGATATCAACATGGCCATTTATAGCTTCATAAACCTTTGGACATTTTGGTATTAAAATTGGTTCTATATTTAAATTTATTATATTATTTAATTCTTCATTACTAATTTTGTAGTCTAAAAAACAATACATGATAAAAACTCCTAATTATTTATATAAGAATACATTACTATATCATGTAAACAAAAATCAATATGTACAAAGGGGTAAAAATAAATTCCGTATATTGAAGAGATTTTAATACATACTATTACTATGGAAGGGAGTGAAACCCATGCTTGTACTACAGTTAGCTTATTCGGGTGAACTAGATTTTGTTGAAGAACTTCAAGAGCTAAAGGAACTATTGAAAAAGAAGCACATAATAATAGGTGTGGTTGAAAGTTTAGAAGGGAAGACACATGTAATAAAAGTTATGTGTGATGATTCGAATTATAGTGATAGAACAGGTAATATAATTAATTTATATATTAGTAATATCCTTTATAAAATTGTTATTACAAAGTATAAAGAAAAAGAACTTTTTGAGTATTTGACAGACACATACTTTTTCTTGAAGCGAGATGAAATGTTAGAAGTAGAAGAAGAAATAATGAAGGTTCTATATTGTGAGGAAGGCGTTCATGACTCTAATTTTATATTCTATTCTAATAAAACAAACGCAATTATAGATAAAATAAAAGAATGTATTGAAGAAAATAATGAGATTAATATTAATGGATTCATTACTTTTAGGATGCGAGAGTTAAGAAAAGATATTGAAGATGTTGTAGATAAAGTAGTTGAAAGATATATGGTTGAAAAAGAATATAAAGAATTTATACGACTGTTAAAATACTTTGTTGAAATTCAAGAGTGTAGAGTTGAGGAAATTAACTTGACAGCCTTACCATCAGGAGGATATATAGTGACAGATGGATATGGAGAAGATATATTTCCTACATTTTTAAATGAATTATCAGACTGTAAAATAGGAATTGATGCCAATGTTGAAGATATAGTTATAAGTGGCTTGATAACTAATGCTCCTCAAAAGATAGTAATACACAAAAGAGAGGAATGTAAAAATAAAGAGTTTATAGAAACTATAATAAATGTCTTTGGTGAAAGAGTAGTATTTTGTGATGGATGTAAATTATGTTCAAAAACTAATATAAAAATGTAAAAAGATGTTGACAATGTATATAAGCAATGATAAAATAACATTTGTTAAGAAGAAACAGCCGTTTCTCACCATGCAACAATTGAGTTAGCTTGGTTATTTATCTAGATTATTTATGTGAAGTAATTACGATAATAGAAAACGGCGTTCAACGCCGTTTTTTTTATATTATAAAGTTTGCTTTAATTTTTTCGGAGGTGAAAACTATTAATAAAAATTATATAGTGAATGAGGATATTAGAGACAAGGAAATCAGAGCTATTGGTGCTGATGGTTCTCAATTAGGTATCTTACAAACAAAAGAAGTCCTTAAGATGGCTGAAGAAGCGGAGTTAGATTTAGTGATGATATCACCAAATGCTAAGCCTCCAGTTTGTAAAATAATGGACTTAGGAAAGTTCATTTATGAGCAATCAAAAAAGGAAAAAGAAGCTAAGAAGAAGCAAAAAGTTGTTAGTATTAAAGAGGTAAGAGTTAGTCTTACAATAGAAGAGCACGATATCGAAATTAAAGCTAAAAATGCTAGAAAGTTCTTATTAGACGGAGACAAAGTTAAAATCACTGTTAGATTCAGAGGAAGAGAAATGGAACTTAGTCACTTAGGTGCAAAGATTCTTGAAAACTTCGCTAACAAATTGGCTGATGTAGGTAATATAGAAAAGCCAATTAAAAAAGAAGGAAGAAATATGACAGTGGTTATTGGCCCTAAAAAGGCATAAACTGAGAGGAGGAAATTTATCATGCCAAAAATGAAAACTCATAGAGGTGCAGCAAAAAGATTCAAGAAGACAGGTACAGGAAAGCTAAAGAGAGCTAAGGCTTTCAAGAGCCATATCTTAACTAAGAAGAGCTCAAAAAGAAAGAGAAATCTTAGAAAGACAGGATATGTTTCAACTACTCAAGAAAAAGCAATGAAGAAATTATTACCATATCTATAAGAATTGGTACAGGAGGTTTAAAGAATGGCAAGAGTAAAAAGAGCGGTTAATTCTCGTAAGAATCATAAAAAAGTTTTAAAGCTTGCAAAAGGATACTACGGTGGAAAGAGCAAGTTATTTAAGACTGCTAACGAATCAGTTATTAGAGCATTAAGAAATGCTTATGTTGGAAGAAGATTAAAGAAGAGAGATTTCAGAAGATTATGGATAGCTAGAATAAATGCTGCTACAAGAATGAATGGTCTTTCTTATTCAAAGTTCATGAATGGAATCAAGTTAGCTGGAGTTGACATAAACAGAAAGATGTTATCTGAAATAGCTATCAACGATCCAAAAGCATTTGCAGATTTAGTTGAATTAGCTAAGAAGCAATTAAACGCTTAATATAAGAATGCGGCCTAAGGTCGCATTTTCTTTTAATATTAATAAAGTAGGAAAATGCTTTACTATCTAAAGAAAAAAGTTACTTAGGGTATATTATATCTTGTTCAGTTTGATAATACTATTAGGCAAGATATTATATACTCTTACTTTTATATAAATATAGAAACAAAAAATGGTATATAAAGAGATATAATAAAGCATGAACTTTTGGAGTGATTTTATGCAAAAATTAAAGAGGATTAATAAATATAAATTAAATGGTGTACAGACGCTAGCCCTTGGTTTTATTGCTGTAATTATTATTGGAGGCTTGATACTTAGTTTGCCTATATCTTCTGCAAGTGGAGAGAGTACTAACTTATTAGATGCTTTATTTACTTCTACTTCTGCTGTATGCGTTACTGGTTTAGTAACATTAGATACAGGGACTCATTGGAATGCATTTGGGCAAACAGTAATAATACTATTAATAGAAATTGGTGGCTTAGGGTTCATGTCATTTACTACTTTTGTAGCAATATTATTAGGTAAAAAAATAACCCTTAGAGATAGATTAATGGTACAAGAAGCTTTAAATACATTTAGTATACAAGGTCTTGTAAGAATGGTTAAATATGTACTTGGGTTTACTTTTGCAGTTCAATTCTTTGGAGCAATGCTGTTATCAACACAGTTTATACCTGAGTTTGGATTGAAAAAGGGATTCTTTTATAGTATTTTTCATTCAATATCTGCTTTTTGTAATGCTGGTTTTGATTTATTTGGTAATTTTTCAAGTCTTACTGGATTTTCAAGTAATATAGCAGTAATTTTAACAATAAGTGCACTTATTATTATTGGAGGGTTAGGCTTTACAGTATGGCTTGAAATATATAGCTATAAATATAAAGGAATAAGAAAGTTATCTGTACATGCTAAAATAGTTTTATTGATTACAGGTGTTTTATTAATAGGTGGATTTGTAGCTATGTTTTTTATAGAGTATAGCAATCCAGAAACTATTGGTGGCATGGGATTAAAAGATAAGTTGTTAAATTCCTTCTTTGCATCTGTTAGTCCAAGAACAGCAGGGTTTAATAGTATATCTACAGATGGAATGACAACAGCTGGTAAGTTTTTGACAATAATATTAATGTTTATTGGAGGATCACCAGGATCAACAGCTGGAGGTCTTAAAACAGCAACTTTTGGTTTGATAATACTTACAGTTATAAGTGTAATTAAAGGTAGAGAAGATACAGAAGCCTTTGGAAAAAGATTTGCCAAGGAATTAGTATATAAGGCTTTTGCATTATTGATAATAGCAGTGGGATTAATAATAGTAGTTACAATGTTATTATCAGTAACTGAAAAAGGAATAGAATTTATAGATTTACTATATGAAGCAACTTCGGCCTTTGCTACAGTAGGGTTAACTACAGGTGTAACCCAAAAATTAAGTACAGTAGGTAGAATTATTATAATGATAATGATGTACTTTGGTAGAGTTGGTCCACTAACTGTTGCTCTTGCACTTACTAATAGAAAGAAAAAAGTTGATTATAAATACCCAGAAGGAAAGATATTAATAGGTTAGGGGATGATTTTATGGCTAATAAACAATTTGTTGTAATAGGACTTGGAAGATTTGGTGCATCAGTAGCTAAAACATTATATTCTTTAGGAAATGATGTTTTGGTTATAGATAAAGATGAGGATTTAATTCAAGATATATCAGATAGTGTTACTCATGCAGTACAAATGGATGCAACTGATGAAAATGCATTAAGAACATTAGGTCTTAGAAATTTTGATGTTGCAGTAGTTACAATAGGTGCTAATATCCAATCAAGCGTAATGGTAACACTATTAGTAAAAGAATTAGGTGTAAAATATATAATTGCTAAAGGAAATAGTGATTTGCATGCAAAAGTATTATATAAAATTGGTGCTGATAGGGTAATTCTACCAGAAAAAGATATGGGAGTTAGAGTTGCTCATAATTTGGTTTCATCAAGTATACTTGATTATATAGAATTATCACCTGATTACAGTATAATGGAAATTGAAGCTTTAGATGAATGGCAAGATAAAACATTAAGAGAGCTTAAGCTTAGAAGTAAGTACGGAATAAATGTAATGGCTATTAAGAAAGGTGATGAAATTAATCTTACTCCTTCAGCAGATGATACTGTTGAATCTAAAGATATTATTGTTGCTATAGGGTCAGCTCAAGATTTAGCAAATCTTGAAGGTGTAATAGTTAAATTTAAATAATTGAGGTGTAAACTTTGGTTCTTATAGAAAGTAAAGATAACAATTTATTTAAAGAAACCAAAAAGCTTAAAGAGAGAAAAGGAAGAAATAAGAGCTCTAAGTATTTAATAGAGGGATTTAGGTTAATAGAAGAAGCTTGTAAAGCAAATCTGCCTATAGAATATATTTTTATAAGCCATAGGCTAGAAGAAAACAAGTTTGAAGAGTATTTAGGGAAATATATAACAAATAGTATGAAACTTTATACATTGAAAGATAGCTTGTTAAGAGAGTTATGCTCAACTGAAGAACCTCAAGGGGTTGTTGCAGTTGTTAGGATGAATGAAGTTGACTTAAACAAAGAAGGTAGTTTTTATATTCTATGTGATAAGGTTCAAGATCCTGGTAATTTAGGTACTATCATTAGAACTGCTCATGCAGCAGGTGTGGATGGTGTAATTCTAACTAAGGGAACTGTTGATATATATAATGAAAAGACTATACGTTCTACAATGGGATCTATGTTTTATATTCCAATAATCTTAGAGGATAGTGATTTTACTATTACTAAATCCTTAATAAATAAGGGGTTTTCTCTTTTAGCTACATCCTTAGAAGGGAATAAGGATTTCTTTAAAGAAGATTTAAGCGGGAAGATTATTATCTCCGTAGGCAATGAAGGTAATGGTGTAAGTGAAGAAGTATATAGCCTTTCTGATAAGAAAGTTAAAATACCAATGCCTGGAGGAGCAGAGTCATTAAATGTAGCAATAGCTACCTCGATAGTGATTTATGAAAAAGTTAGGCAGAATCAGTTGAATTTTTAGAAAAACATTTGTATAATAGGAAAGTAATAGAATATTAAATAAACTATGATTGAGAGAGTAAATATAAGGAACTTTTTCAGGGAGAAGAGGACATAGACTGAAAGCCTCTTTATAGAGAATTATATTGAAGTTCGCTCAGGAGTTCTAACTATGAAATAATAGTAGTAGTTAGCGGGGAACCGTTAAATTAACTAGAGTTGGGTATCTATTTTTATAGAACCAATTAGGGTGGTAACGCGGATATTCCGTCCCTTTTTTAGGGACGGTTTTTTATTTTATAGAGAATTTTCTATGAAGTATTCAATGGCCCTAGAGGTAAAGAAGAAAGGAGAATAAAAATGCAAGAAAAGTTAATGCAAATTCAAGAAGTTGCTTTAAAAGAAATTGAAGAAGCAAGTAACAGTACAGCTCTTAGTGATATAAGAGTTAAGTATTTAGGTAAAAAAGGTGAACTTACAACTATTTTAAAAAGTATGGGTGGTTTATCAAAAGAAGAAAGACCTATAGTTGGTAAGATGGTTAATGATGTTAAGAAGGTTGTTGAAGAAAAACTAGATGCAGCTATTAACGCTATAAAAGAAAAGGAAAAGAATGAAAAACTTCAAAATGAAATTATAGATATTACTCTTCCAGGAAAGAAGAATGTATTAGGAAAGAGACACCCACTAGAATTAACTCTTGAAAGAATTAAGGATATATTTATATCTATGGGATTCTCAATTGAAGATGGTCCAGAAGTAGAATTAGACCACTATAACTTCGAAGCTTTAAATATTCCTAAAAACCATCCAGCTAGAAGTGAACAAGATACATTCTACATTAATGATAATATAGTTTTAAGAACTCAAACTTCACCAGTTCAAATAAGAACTATGGAGAATCAAGAACCACCAATAAAGATGATATCTCCAGGTAAGGTTTATAGATCAGATGCAGTAGACCCTACACACTCACCAATATTCTATCAAATGGAAGGGTTAGTTGTAGCTAAGGGAGTAACATTTGCAGATCTTAAGGGAACTTTAGAACTATTTGCAAAGAAGATGTTTGGAGATAAGGTTCAAACTAAGTTTAGACCTCACCATTTCCCATTTACAGAACCATCAGCTGAAATGGATGCTTCATGTTATGTATGTGGAGGAAAAGGATGTAATGTATGTAAGGGATCAGGTTGGATAGAATTACTTGGTTGTGGAATGGTTCATCCAAATGTATTAAGAAACTGTGGTATAGACCCAGAAGTGTATAGCGGATTTGCTTTTGGCTTTGGTATAGATAGAATGGTAATGCTTAGCTATGGCTTAGATGATATCAGATTATTATATGAAAGTGATATGAGATTCTTAAATCAATTCTAGAGGAGGATAAGGGAATGAAAGTACCATATAATTGGCTAAATGATTATGTTGATATAAATGTAGATGCAAAAGAATTAGGTGATATTCTGACTTTAACAGGTTCTCAACTTGAAGAAGTAGAAATACAAGGTGACAATATAAAGAATGTAGTTGTATGTCATATTTTAAAGATAGAAAAACACCCTGATGCTGATAGATTAAATGTTTGTCAAGTAAATATAGGAACAGAAGAAATTCAAATAGTTACAGCTGCTACAAACATGAAGGAAGGGGATAAGGTTCCAGTAGCTCTTCATAAATCTATTTTAGCAGATGGAACTGAAATTAAGAAAGGTAAGATGAGAGGGGTCGTATCTAACGGTATGTTCTGCTCAGAAGAAGAGCTTGGAATTGCTGGAGATGAACCAGTTCATGGATTAATGATTTTACCTGAAGATGCTCCTGTAGGAATGGATATTAAAGAGTATCTTAAGCTTAATAAAGCAATATTAGATTTTGATATAACTTCTAATAGACCAGATTGTTTAAGCATGGTTGGTATGGCTAGGGAAACAGCAGCAGCTTTAGGAACTACTTACAAAATGCCAAACATGAGCTTTGAAACAAAATCTTCAAAGAATATAAATGATGAGTTAGAAGTGGAAATAAAGAGTAGCCTTTGCAACAGATATATGGCAAGAGGAGTAAAAAATGTAAAGATAGCTCCTTCTCCAGGTTGGATGCAAGAAAGACTTCTTGAAGCAGGTATTAGACCTATAAACAATATAGTAGATATTACAAACTTTGTTATGCTTGAAATTGGAGAACCAATGCATGCCTTTGATGCTAGACAAATAACATCAAAGAAGATTGTTGTAGATACTGCTAAGGATGGAGAAAAGTTCACTACTTTAGATGAGCAAGAGAGAGAATTAAATTCAACTGTTCTTTGCATTAAGGATGGAGACAGAACAATAGGTCTTGCAGGTATAATGGGAGGATTAAACTCTGAAATAGAAGAAGGTACTACAGAAGTAGTATTTGAATGTGCTAATTTCGATGGAACTAATATAAGAGTTAACTCAAAAGCACTAGGAATAAGAACTGAAAGCTCAGCAAGATTTGAAAAGGATATAGATCCAAACCTAGCTGAATTAGCTATTAATAGAGCATGTGCACTTGTATGTGAATTAGGTGCTGGAGATGTAATGGAAGGAACTATAGACCTATATCCAAATAAGAAAGAAGAAGGTCATTTAACTGTTTCTGCTAGTTGGATTAATAAGTTCTTAGGTACAGAAATACCTGTAGAGGATATGAAGAAATACTTAGATTCTTTAGATATGCCTACAACAATAAATGGTGATGATTTAGAAATTACATCTCCTACATTTAGAGTTGATATAGCTATAAAAGAAGATATAGCTGAAGAGGTAGCAAGAATCTACGGATATGATAAAATACCTACTACTGTATTTGATGAAACACCAACAAGGGAAAACAAACACAAAAATGAAGTATTAAGAGGTATTGTAGTTGATGCTTTAATAGCTTCAGGAATAAATCAATCTATATCTTATTCATTTGTATCACCAAAGGTATTTGATAAAATTAGATTGCCAGAAGATTCACCATTAAGAGATGTAGTTAAAATTAAGAATCCTTTAGGAGAAGATTACTCTGTAATGAGAACTTCAACTATACCATCAATGATGGATTCTTTAGGAAGAAATTATTCTAGAAGCAATGAATATGCGAGATTATTTGAAATAGGAAAAGTATATCTTAAGAATGAAGATGACAACAAGTTACCAACAGAAAAGAATGTTTTAACAATTGGTATGTATGGAAACTGTGATTTCTTAGACCTTAAGGGTGTTGTAGAAAATGTACTTGATAGATTAGGAATAACTAAGGCAAGATTTGTACGTGAAAGTGAAAATCCAAGCTTCCATCCAGGTAAAACTGCTGGAATTCAATTAAGAGGTAAGTCTGCAGGTGTGTTTGGAGAAATACATCCAGATGTACAAGAAGCTTATGGACTAGATGTTGCAGCCTACATTGCTGAATTAGATTTAGATTTACTATATGAAGCTTCTGAAACAGTTAAGAAGTATACACCTATTCCTAAGTTCCCAGCAGCAACAAGAGATATAGCTATATTAGTAGACGATTCTGTTCTTGTTGGTGACATTGAAGAGGCTATAAGAAAAGCAGGAGGTCCTTTAGTAGAAAAGATAACTCTATTTGATATATATAAGGGAGCTCAAATTGAAGAAGGAAAGAAGAGCATAGCTTATGCAATAGTTTATAGAGATCCTAAGAAATCATTAACTGATAATGATGTAAATAAGGTTCATGATAAGATATTAAAAGCATTAGAGCATAAATTAGGAGCTCAATTAAGATAATTTAAAAGGTTAGATGGATATTTATTCTGCATGTTCCGTAGCTACGTTCCAAGTGACATAAATAATATCCACCCAACTCATAGATATTTAAAAAGCAGTATATTTGTTTAGAGCAAATATACTGCTTTAATTTAACTATTTATAATTTCGTTAGTAGACTTATTTGAATCTTTAACTCTGTTAAAGACATCTTCACTAAGGCCTTCTATATCATTTGATTTTAGAATTTTATTTGTAGGTAATATATTATAGACTGTCTTTCCAGAAGCATTAACATATTTATATACCCAAGTTGGTTCTGTCTCATAAGAAGTTAACTTTAATTTGTTATTAGAATCTTTAGTAATAAACAGTTTAACCATTAACCCATCTTCTGATTTTATATTTCCCATTGTTTCAAATCTTTGATTAGATATAAAATTTCCTAGAGAATAGCAAACCAATGTTTCATTTCCGTTGGTATCATTTTTTAGCGTTCTTATAGGTTGAACCACATGAGGATGACTTCCAAAGATAACATTTACCCCAATAGAATTTAGCATACCTGCCAATTTTTCTTGTTGAGCACTTGGTTGTAGCTGATATTCATTTCCCCAGTGTATATAGAAAATGGTAAATTCAGCTCCATCTTTAATCATATTATCATAAGTAGACTTCATATTATTTATGTCATTCTCTATATTAGAATCACTAAATAAGTTTATTTTAGGCTCCATTTCCTTAGATAAGGGAAGTCCATTTATATATCTATAACCATTTTTATCTATTGTTGAATAAGTATAATTAGTTATTCCAATCTTAACACCTTTTATATCTTTTACTATATAGTTCTTATCCTTAACTGTATTCTTTATTCCAAGAAGGTCTAAACCAGCTTCTTTTATTAATTTAGCAGTACTCTCAATACCCTTATCTCCCATATCATTAATATGATTATGAGTAGAACAGACCATGTCAAAACCTGCATTTTTTATAGAGTTTAATATTTCTTTAGGGCTATTAAACTTTGGATAGCCACTAAAATTATGTCCTTTACCTAAATAAGTGGTTTCAGAGTTACATATGGCTAAGTCAGAAGTGGATACGTAATTTTTTACATAAGTGAAAAAGTTATCATAATTATAAGTATTTGTTTTTGAATCGTATCCTGAATAAACTTGTTCCATATGCATAAGAACATCTCCTGCACCAAGTACAGAGATGGTTGTATCTTCCTTTTCAGCTATGGTAGGGGTAGTTGGTTCATTGTAGCTATTACAAGATATAATTGTAAATGATAAAATTAAAGTTAATAATATTGAAAGAATTACTTTTTTATTTTTCATATAAGCACCTCACTAGAAAAATAATATCATAAAGTAAAATTTTTGTAAATTTATTACAAAAACCATGAGGCATAAAATATATTACATTTGAGTGAAAATTTGTTTTCTGTAATTTGAAGTTTTGCAATGAAAGAAGCAAAATAAATATTTTCTTTACTTTTTGTAAATAAGTAAGGTACTTTTTGTAAAACATAATTGTTTTATGTAATAATTTCACCTATAATTAAATATATAAGGTTTCGAGAGGTGTTTAGTATGATAAAGGTTACCGTTAAAATAAATGGAATTGAATATAGTCTAAAGGGTAGGGAAGATGAAAACTATCTAAAGGAAGTAGCTGAATATGTAAACAGTAAAATGAATGAGATAAAAACTAAAAATCCATTATTAAGTACTGTTGATTCAGGTGTGCTTGCAGCTTTAAATATTGCAGATGAATTATATAAAGCTGATATTGAGATAGAAGAGTTTAAAAAGAAGAAGGAATCTCTAGAAGAAAGAAATTCAGGACTTAGAGAAGGCATAAAGGAACTAAGAGAAGAAAATGATAAATTAAAGGCAGACAAAGAAAAAGCAGTAAAAGATCTAGAAGGTAAGATTAAGGTACTACAAGATGAAATAAAAGTGCTTATGGAGGAAAAGAATGTTTTGGCTATAGAAAATAATGATATAAAGAAAGATAATAACATTCTAACAAACCTTAATAACAAGCTTAATGAAGAAATTGTACAAGTTAATAATTTAAGTGAAATACTTAATAAAGAAATAGTTGATATAAAAGATAAGAATGCAACCTTAAAGAGTAATATAGATAAATATGTAGAGGGTGAAAAGGGTTATAAAGCACAAATAGAAAACTTGAACAAGGAAATTAAAAATTTAAATGATAAGATTGAGGGAAATAAAAAGAAGGAAGATGTTTTAAAAGAAGAAATTAGCAATCTTAAAAAACAAAATTCTAAGTTAGATGAAGATGTTAATAGAGCTTTAAATTCTAAATCTTTATTAAAAGAGGAGTTAGACTTAACTAAAGCTAAGAACCAAGAAGTAAAGGAACAACTAAACTCATTAAATTATAACTTAAGTGATTTAGAATATAAGTATGAAGATAATAAGAAAGAATTAGTGAAGGAAAAAGAATTGAATAGGTCTTTAGTAGAAGAATTAAATTCAATTCATAAGAATATGAAATCTCTAGAAGATGATAATTTACAAAATAACGAAAATGTTGAATTATTAAATAAGGAAATCATTGAATTAAAAGATGAACTTGAAGTGAAAAATAATGAATTAATTGAAGCTAGAGATAAGGCTGAAAAACTATCATATGAAAAGCAAAAAATAATGGAAAATGGTAAAGATTCTAGACAAGAGTTAAAGACTAGCAAATATAAAGTTTTAGATCTGGAAAAGAAATTAATGGATGCTCAAATAGAAATAGCAAAATTAAAAAAGGAAAGAAATCCTTTAATGAAATAAGTTGTTAAGAGACAAGTGAGTAACATCATTGTCTCTTTAATTTTGTATAAAATTATAAATTAGCATAAAAAGATGTTTTATGATATAACTTTATATAGCATACTAAAGATATAGTTAAATTAATTAGGAGAGAATTAAGATGGAAAAGATAGAATTATTAGCACCTGTTGGTAGCATGGAAAGTCTTTATGCTGCTGTAAATAATGGTGCAGATGCAATATATTTAGGTGGACCTAAGTTTTCAGCTAGAGCTAAGGCCGTAGAATTTGATAATGAAAAAATGAAAGTAGCAGCTGACTATTGTCATAGCTATGGAGTAAAAATATATGTAACTATGAATACAATTCTAAAGGAAAAAGAGTTAAAGGATGCTATTAAATATGCTGGATACCTTTATGAGATAGGAATTGATGCCTTAATTATTCAGGATTTAGGATTTTTAAAATTAATAAAAGAAAAATATCCTGATTTTGAGGTTCATGCTTCAACTCAAATGACAATTCATAATGGAGAAGGAGCAGTTTATTTCACTGAAAAAGGCTTTAAAAGAGTTGTTTTATCTAGGGAGTTAAGCTTAGAAGAAATTGAATATATATCTAAGGACTTAGGTATAGAGACAGAAATATTTGTGCATGGAGCATTATGTGTTTCATATTCAGGACAATGTTTGATGAGTTCTATGATTGGTGGAAGAAGTGGTAATAGAGGAAAGTGCGCTCAACCATGTAGGCAAGAGTATAAGTTGATTTCTGCCTCAGGTGGAGAGAAGAAGGGGCATCTTTTAAGCACTAAAGATACATGTACTATTGATGATATGAAAGATATTATAGAGAGTGGTGCATTGTCTTTAAAGGTTGAAGGAAGAATGAAAAGACCAGAATATGTAGCTGGAGTTATAGAGACATATAGGAAGGCAATAGATAAAGAGTTAGAAAACAGGGAATTTAATGTTGAAGAAGGAAAGAAAACTTTACTTCAATTATTTAATAGAGGTGGATTTGCCAATGCTTATCTAAAAAAGGACTCTGGTAAAGATATGATGAGCTTTGTAATTCCTAAGAATACTGGTTTAGAACTTGGAAAATCAGATGATAAAGGAGAGATTATTCTACAAGAAGATATAACCATAGGTGATGGTGTAGGATATGGAAGTAAAGGCTTTACTGTAAGTAAGATACTTCTAAATGGAAAAGAGGTATTAGAAGCTGATAAGGGAGACAAGGTAAAGTTATTCCCAAAAGGATATAAAAAGGGAGATTTATTATATAAAACTTCTAGCAAAACATTATTTGATGAACTCTCAGAGAAAATAAAACCTTATTATAGAAAGATATCACTAATTGGTGAAGTTAGATTTAAGGTTGGAGAAGAGATGGTTCTTAAGGCATCTTATAAAGGCATTGACTATGTAGTTAAGGGTGATTTAGTAGAAAAAGCTGAGAAGAGGCCTTTAGATAAAGAAAGAGTTATTGAAGCGTTAACTAAGTCAGGTGGATATCCATATAAATTAGATGAGGTTATTTTTGAAGACTTCCAGGATGGATTTATTAGAGTAGCTTCATTAAATAACCTAAGAAGAGAATTGTTTGAAAAAATAATGAAAAGTGAAACTTCAAAATATAGAAGAAGAAGATATTTAATTAATGAAGTACATGAATTTAAAGCTCCTAAAAAGCCTTTGGATTTAGAATTATTAGTAACATGTACAACTAAAGAACAACTTAACACTCTTATTGAATTTGGAGTTAAGAATATTGGTGTTGATATATATAGTAGAGAAAAAGATTCAATAACAATAAGTGATATAAAAGCTATAAGTGGTATTAATTTCTTTATACTAACACCAGAAATTATTAAGAGTGAATTTAAAGGTGTTGTAAATGTTATTGAAAAGGCAAAGGGGAATGTAAAAGGGCTAATAACTGCTAATGCAGGTATAATCAATATCTATAAAGATAAAATGAATATAATAGGTGATTATAAGTTAAATGTATTTAATAGTTATGCCATAGATTTTTATAGAGAAGATATAGGAAATATTTCATTAAGTCTTGAATTAAATAAAAGAGAAATTAAAGAAGTAATGAAGAATATGCCATCAGGAGTTGCATACCAATTGTATGGAAAAACAGAGCTTATGGTTAGTGAATATTGCCCTATAGGAAGTACATATGGAGGTAAGAATAAAGATAAGAAGTGTAACTTAGCATGTACAAGAGATAGGTTTACTTTAGTTGATGAAGTTAATGAAAAATTTAGAGTTATGACGGATGTATTCTGTAGAAGTCATATTTTGAATAGTGTTGCTTTAAATCTTATAGGAGAAAAGGATGAGTTAAAAGCCATGGGGATAGAGTCCTTTAGAATAGATTTTAAAGATGAATCTAGGGAAGATGTTATAAAAGTGTTTAAAATGTTAAATGGAGAATTAGATATAGAAAGCAAGTATTATACAAAGGGATGTTATAGAAGAGGTGTAGATTAAACAATGAATGAAAGATCGATTAGAGTATTAGAGTTTTATAAAATAAAAGAAAAGCTAAGGAAATATGCTGTAACAAGTGGGGGCAAGGAGCTTGTAGATAAATTAGCTCCTTACTCTTCAGCTTATGAAGTTAGGGAAGCTCTAGAAGAAAGTAGGGAAGCCTTAGAGCTATTAATAAAAAAGGGGAATCCTCCTTTTGAGGGACTTCATGATGTTAGAGAAGGAATTGAAAGAGCTAAAAAAGGTGGATGTTTAAATCCAGCACAATTACTTTATATAGGTACTATGCTTAGATGTACTAGTAGAATTCAAGAATATTTAACTAGAAAAGAGGAAGAGGAAAGTTTTCTGAAGTTAGAGGATTTAGCTTATATACTTACTCCTATAAAAAATCTAGAAAATGAAATAGAGAATGCAATTGTTTCTGAAGAGGAGATTAGTGATAGAGCTAGTTCTACTCTTCACAATATTAGAAGAAGTTTAAAAGAAAAGAATTCTTCTGTTAGGGAGAAGATAAATTCTATTGTTAGAAGTAATGCGAAATATTTGCAAGATGCCATTTACACAATGAGAGGAGATAGATATGTTTTACCTGTAAAAGCTGAATATAAAGGAGCTGTTCCAGGTTTAGTACATGATCAAAGTTCCACAGGTGCTACATTGTTTATTGAACCTATGAGCCTTGTAAATTTAAATAATGAGATAAAAGAGCTTAAGCTAAAAGAACAAGCTGAAATTGAAAGAATTCTATGGGCGTTATCCAAAAAGGTTAAAGATAATTCAGATGTATGTAGTAGTAATATGAAAATTCTTTTACAAATAGATTTTATATTTGCTAAAGGTAAATATGCATCTTCGATTGATGGAATGATGCCAAAGGTAAATGAGGATGGTTCATTTAATCTTGTAGGTGCAAAGCATCCTTTAATTGATAGGGATAAGGTGGTTCCTTCAGATATATATTTAGGAAAAAACTTCTCAGTACTTATGGTTACTGGTCCTAATACTGGAGGAAAAACTGTTACTATTAAAACAGTAGGTTTATTACATTTAATGGGGATGAGTGGACTGTTAATTCCAACTAGGGATGATTCTTCAATAAGTTTCTATAGAGAAGTATTTGCAGATATAGGTGATGAACAAAGTATAGAGCAAAGCTTATCAACATTCTCATCTCATTTAACTAATATTGTTGGAATAATGAGAGAAGCTGATAGAGATTCCTTAGTTTTATTTGATGAATTAGGAGCAGGAACAGACCCTACAGAAGGAGCAGCTCTTGCTACAGCTATAATAGAAACCCTAAAAGAAAGAGGTACTAAGATAATTGGTACCACTCACTATAGTGAATTAAAGGGATATGCACTAAAGACTCCTGGAGTAGAAAATGCATCAGTTGAGTTTGATGTTGAAACACTAAGACCTACGTATAGATTACTTATAGGGGTGCCAGGTAAATCAAATGCTTTTGAAATTAGTAAAAGATTAGGTTTAGATGATTTTGTAATAGAAAAAGCTAAGGGATTTGTATCTGAAGAGAATATGCAATTTGAAGATTTAATTAGGGATCTTCAAGAAAAGAGCATTATTGCTAATAGAGATGCAAGAGAAGCAGAAAGAATAAAAATTGAGACTGAAAAAATAAAGAGAACGTATGAAGAAAAGTTAAAGAGATTAGAGACTACTAGAGACAAAGCTTATAATGAAGCAAGAAGAGAAGCTAAAGAAATAATATCAGCTGCAAAGGATGAGGCAGATGAAATTCTTAAGGCCATGAGAGAGCTTGAGAAGTTTGGTATATCAGGTGGAGGAAGAAAACGCCTTGAAGAGGAAAGAAAAAAATTAAAGGATTCCTTAGAAGATAGGGAAAAAGCTCTAATAAAAGAAAGAGAAAATGCTGGAGAAGCCATAGAAAAGGTTACATTAGGAATGGAGGCTTTCTTACCTTCTTTAAATCAGAAAGTAATTATAATATCAATGCCTGATAATAAAGGAGAAGTTCAAGTTGAAGCTGGTATAATGAAAATAAATGTAAAACTAAAAGATTTGAGAAAAGCTGAAAAGACTAAGGAAGAAAAGGTTAGAAAGAAGAGAGAAGTAAAATTAAATTTAAGATCAGTAGAAAGTAGATTGGATCTAAGAGGGCTTGATGCTGAAGAAGCTTGCTATAGAACTGATAAATATTTAGATGAAGCTTATATGGCAAACTTAGGAGAGGTTACTATAGTCCATGGAAAAGGAACTGGTATTTTAAGAAAAGCAATAAACGATATGTTAAAAAGACATCCTCATGTAAAAAGCTATAGATTAGGTGCATATGGTGAAGGTGGAGATGGAGTAACAATGGTAGAATTAAAATAATGAACAAAATTCGACAAAGTATCTTTATTTTTTGATTTAATTCTAATATAATAAGTTTATTGTTATGTACAAAAGAGTAGGGAGCTGGAAAAGTAATATGAAAAGTGATAATGCATACGTGTTAGTGTTAGGGGCATCTATAGTAGATATTTTAGGATTTAGTCAAAATACTTATAAGCAAAAAGATTCAATACCAGGAAAGATAAAGATATCTTTAGGTGGTGTTTGTAGAAATATTGCTGAAAACATGGCAAGGGTTGGAGTAAATACAAAATTTATTTCAATACTTGGTGATGATGAGCAAGGAAGAAATATTTTAGAACACTCTAAAATAATGGGCTATAATATGGAGCATTCTTTACTTCTTGAAAATAGAAGAACACCAACATACATGGCGGTATTAGATGAAAACGGAGAAATGGTATCTGCTATTGTAGATATGCACTGTTTGGATGAAATGGATGAAGATTTTATAGATTCTAAGAAGGAAATTATATGCAATGCAGAGTATACATTTTTAGATGCAGATAATCCTAAACTAATGGAGCACATATTAACTACTTATAGTGAAAAAACTAAATTTGTTTTAGACCCTGTTTCTGCTGTAAAAGCTGAAAAAATAAAACATTTAATAAAGTATTTCCATACGATAAAGCCTAATAGATATGAAACAGAAATTCTTTGTGGTTTTAAAATAAACAATGATGAAGATTTAATAAGGGCTGGGGAACATTTCTTATCATTAGGAATTAAAAATGTATTCATAAGTTTAGACGAAGATGGTATATTCTATACCAATGGAACGGAGCAAGGAAGAGTTAAGGCTAGTGCTGTAAAAGTTAAAAATACTACTGGAGCAGGAGATTCATTTGTTGCTGGTGTAGGATATGGATATATGAATAACCTTTCTTTAAAGGATACAGCTAAATATGCTATTGCTATGTCAGTTATAACTATAACTCATGAAGATACTATTAATCCAAAGATGAATAAGGATTATGTTGAATACTATATGGATAAAATTCAATGGGATGAAAAAGAAATATAAATTAATAATATCCTTATAAGAAAAAAGAGAATCTTAGTGAAAACTAAGGTTCTTATTTTTTGCAAAGAAATTTTATAATATGGTATAATCTAGAAGCAGATTATATATAAGGAGCAGTTGTGTTATGTATTTAATAAGCGCATGTTTATGTGGAGTAAATTGTAAATATAATGGTAAAAACAATTTGAATAATAGATGTTTGGAGTTATTAAGGGAGGAAAAAGCTATATTAGTTTGTCCTGAACAGTTAGGAGGGCTTTCTACCCCAAGAGAGCCTGCAGAATTAATAGGAAATACTAGGGAAGTTTTGGAAGGAATAGATGGGAAGATTATAAGCATATCTGGGAAAGATGTAACAGAAGAATTTTTAAAGGGTGCAAAAGAAACATTAAAAATTGCTAAAGCTATAGGTGCAAAAAAGGCCATATTAAAAGAAGGAAGTCCATCATGTGGATGTAATTTTATATATGATGGGAGTTTTTCAGGTAATAAAATAAGAGGAAAAGGTCTTACTGCATATATGTTAGAAAGGGAAGGAATAAAAGTTATTTCAGAAAAGGAAGAATTTTAACTATAAGAGGAAATGAGGCATATGAGAGAGGACATAAGAGATAAATTACTAAATATTTTTTATATACTGTTTATAAGTATATTTATTTTTGTTGTATGGACTGCAATATTTAATAGTGTTGATTTATTTTATAGAATGAGTCCAATAATTAATATTATATTATCTCTGATATTTTTTATATTTCTTTATTTAGCCTATGTTACTTTAAAGAAATTAGCTAAAGATAAACTTAAAAGAGTTAAAATTATAAGTTTTGGTGTATTGATAAGTTTACAAATAATTTTTTTATTTTTCTTTTTAGTGAATCCTGGTTGGGATTTTGGGATTGTGACACGTAATGCAAAACAGTTAGCACTATATGGAGAAAAATTACCTGTTTATTTTTATAATAGTTACCCCAATAATATTCCAATTACACTAGTTCTTTCATATATATTTAAAGCAGTAGCTTTATTTACAAAGAATAATAATATATTAATGGAAGTTGGATATATAATTAATTTACTTTTAATAAATTTAGCTGTGTATATTCTTTATAAATTGGTAAAAGAAACAATTAGTGAAGTTATGGCAGCACTAACTATAATATTTTGTATATTTGTAACCCCGTTATATACATATTCTCAAATTATATATACAGATACTTTTTCTATGATTTTTCCAATTGGAATGTTTTATTACTTTTATAAATATTTAAATTCTAATGATGAAAAAAGAAATATATATTTAGTTCTAGTTTCTGTATTTGGGGGGATAGGTAGTATAATAAAATCCAATGTAATAATTGCTTTTATTGCAATTATTATATTTCAGTTTATTAGCTCATCTAAAACAAGCAAAATAAAAATTTTTACTTTGTTATTAATTCCTTTTCTCATTATAACAACTATAAATAGGGTTATTGTTTCTAGAAATATACCAATTCCCTATAATGAAGCTGGGTTGCCAGCAACTCATTGGATTATGATGGGCCTTAAAGGGAATGGTGGGTATAATGAAGAAGATGTTACTTTTACAAAGAGTATAAGGGTTAGTGATGGAAAAGAAGCAGCAGAAAAGGCTAATTTGAAAGAAATAAAAAATAGGTTAAAAAACTATGGATTAAAAGGATATTGTAAATTTTTAATAGGTAAGATTTCATTCACCTGGGGTGATGGTTCATATTATGCCCCTGCAATATTATCTGATAAACCTATCAGTCATAATAAATTGCAAGAGTTTGTTATTGGAAATAAAAATGATGGCTTTATATATTTTAGCCAAGTATCTCATATTGTAATATTAGTATCTATACTTATAAGTGGAATTTTTGCATTTAAAAAAAGAGAAGTGTTAATTAATTCATTTCATATATGTATATTGGGATTAATATTATTTCTTATTTTATGGGAAACAAGATCTAGGTATTTAATTTGCATGCTTCCTGAAATGATTTACTCTGCAATTTATGGAATGGAAAACTTATTTAAATTAATAGATAAAAAAAGATGTGCCTTAAAAAAGTAGGCACATCTTTTTTATTCTTTAACAATTTTTATATATTTAACTTCTGAATCTTCAGTTCCTTGTACATAAAGATTAGCTCTTTTTAAATCATGTACATATTCTATTATTTCCTTTGTTATAACTTCACCAGGACATAATATCGGAATACCTGGAGGATATGCTAATAGGAACTCAGCAGATATCTTCCCTTCACTTTTTTCTAATAAAATATCTTCCTTTTTAGAATTAAATGCTTCCCTTGGATTTAATATTCTATTAGGAATGTGGGGGATATCCAAGAAATCTTTAGTAGCAGGTTTTTTTCCATAATACTCATTAGAGATTTCTTTTAATGCAGATATAAGTTTATCCATTCCCTCCTTTGTATCACCAAAAGAACCAACTGCTAATACATTATAAAAATCTGATAATTCCATTTGAATATGATATTTATCAGCAAGAATAGTGTCAAGCTCATAGCCAGTAATTCCCAAACCTCTACAAGAGATTGTAAGTTTTGTAGGGTCAAAAGCAAAGGAACCTGGAACACCTAGAACTTCTTTTCCAAAGCAATGGAACCCAGGAATTTTATTTATTTCACTTCGAGTATAATTGCATAAATCTATAGTTTTTGATAATAATTCTTTTCCCTCTAAGGCAATTTGTCTTCTAGCACAATCTAGGGATGCCATTAAAATATATGATGGCGATGTTGTTTGCATTAAATTAAGTACTTGTTGTACTCTTTTTGGATTAACTAATTTACTTTTTACATGTAATAGAGAACCTTGAGTTAAAGCTCCTATTATTTTATGAGTACTTTGAGCACAAATATCAGCACCAGCTTCTAAAGCAGAAGTTGGTAATTTATCAGAAAAAGCTAGATGTGGGCCGTGGGCTTCATCTACTATAAGAGGGATATTGTATTCGTGAACTATATCCGCAATTTTTTTTATGTCTGTAGCAACCCCATAATAAGTAGGATTTATTATTAAAACGGCTTTAGCATCTGGATTTACTTCTAAAGTTTGTTTAACTGTTTCTGGAGCAACACCATGAGCAATTCCTAGTTTTTTATCTAATTCAGGTTCCATGTATACTGGAACAGCACCACTTAAGATTATTCCAGCAGTGACAGATTTGTGAACATTTCTTGGAACTATTATTTTATCTCCGTCAGACACAACAGACATTATCATAGCTTGGATAGCGCCTGATGTACCGTGTATTGAAAAGAAAGTTGCATCTGCGCCATAGGCGTCAGCAGCTAATTCTTGAGCTTCTTTTATAGGACCTTTAGGATGATGAAGACTGTCTACTAATTTAAATACTGTTACATCTATTTTAAAAGGATTCTCACCAATAAAGTTTTTAAATTCATCATCCATTCCGATTCCTTTTTTATGACCTGGAACATGGAAAGGTAAAGTATCTCTATTAACATATTCTTTAAGTGCATCAAATAAAGGAGTTCTAGTTTGATCTAAATGATTCATTACAGCACCTTCTTTCATTATCTAGTGTTTGATTTTTTTATAAATTTATAAGTATAAATAATATTAAATTAAGACAAATCTACTATATTATATTTGATAAGTTCCATATGTTCAATAATTTATTTTTATATAAACAAAAAAATAATAAATTTGAATATTTTGGACGTATATAAGGAATAATGTAAAAGGAGGTTGAGAATTTACTTGATAAGAAGGGTGGTAGAACTTTGAATAATTTAAATTTAATAAAAAGAGAAAATAAAACATCTCACTGGGCAAAGAAAGAGAGAAGAGCAGGAAAAGTTCCAGGAGTATTATATGGAAAAGGTGTTTCAAACCTTTTATTTGAAATTGGAGAATTAGAATTATGTAGGGAAATTTCATCAACAGGTGAACATGGAATAATAAATTATAATATTGAAGGGGAAGAACATAAAGCTTTATTAAGGGAAGTACAAAGAGACCCTGTTACACATAAGATTATTCATGTTGACTTAGAAGAAATTGCAGGAAATAATACAATTCAATCTGAAGTGCCAATTCAATTTGTTGGGGAAGAGTGGATAAGTAAAAGAGGTGCAATACTTCAAAAGGAACAAGAATTAGTTAAGGTATCATGTAAGCCAGATGAGTTACCTAAATCTATAAAGTTTGATGTATCTAAAGGTGGATTAGGTTCAGTATTTAGATATTCTGATTTAGAAGTAGGAGAAGAAATTTCTATTTTAGATGATATAAAAGGAGTAATTGCATCTATTAGCAATGAAAAGAGATTAACTTCTGCATTGGGAGAAGAAGAGAAGGAAGATAATTAAAAGACATGTTTTCATGTCTTTTTTTATTTAATAGATTACTAGAAATCAACTAAATTTATTATAATTCGTTGTAAACTTAATCATATATTTGTATAATATACCTGTACAGAATTTAAGGAGGGATAGCTTTGTATAGAGAAAAATACAATGAATGGATTAACTCAGATATAATTAATGAAGAAATAAAAAATGAACTTAGAAATATTAAGGATGAAAAAGAAATCGAAGATAGATTTTATAAGGATTTAGATTTTGGTACAGGTGGTTTAAGAGGGATTATAGGTGCTGGAAATAATAGAATGAACGTATATACAGTTTCAAAGGCTACACAAGGATTTGCTAATTACTTAAATGAAAGTTTTGAAAATCCATCAGTTGCAGTTGCTTATGATTCAAGAAATATGTCAAAGGAATTTGCTACAGCAGCTGCATTAACTTTATGTGCAAATGGTGTTAAGGTATTTTTATATGAAAGTTTAAGACCAACACCTGTATTATCTTTTGCAGTTAGACATTTAAATTGTAAAGGTGGAATTGTTGTTACTGCTTCGCATAATCCAAAGCAATATAATGGATATAAGGTTTATGATGAATTTGGTGGTCAAGTAACAGACGAAAAGGCTAATAAAATAATCTCATTAGTAAATGATGTTAAAGATTTTTCAATGATTAAGAATATGTCTGAAGAAGAAGCTTTAAATAAAGGGTTACTAGTATATATTGGAGAAGATGTTGATAAGGCATATATTGATGAGGTTAAGAACTTAACAATAAGGAAAGAATTAGTTAAAGAAAAAGCAAAAGATTTAAAAATAATATATACTCCAATTCACGGAAGTGGAAATATTCCTGTAAGAAGAGTATTATCTGAACTTGGATATTCAAACGTAAAGGTTGTTAAAGAACAAGAAGAGCCTAATGGAAACTTTCCAACAGCACCATATCCAAATCCAGAAATGCCGCAAGTATTTGAATTAGCATTAGAAATGGCAAAACAAGAATCACCTGATATTATTTTTGGAACAGATCCAGATTGCGATAGAATAGGTGTAGTTGTTAAGGAAAGCAATGGAGAGTTTAAAGTATTAACTGGTAACCAAACAGGATTACTATTAACTCATTATGTGTTAAGCGCATTAAAAGAAACTAATAGTCTTCCAGAGAATGGAGTTGTGATAAAGACTATTGTTACAACAGAAGGAGCTAGAAAGATAGCAGAAGACTTTGGAATAGAACTTATGGATGTACTTACTGGATTTAAGTATATAGGTGAAAAGATTCGTGAATTCAGAGAAAGTGGAGATAAGAAGTACTTATTTGGATTTGAAGAAAGCTATGGATATTTAGCTGGTGAATTTGTAAGAGATAAGGATGCTGTTATTGCTTCAATGTTAATAGCAGAAATGACTTTATACTATAAAGAACAAGGCATGAGTTTATATGAAGCTCTAATAAAGCTATATGAGAAGTATGGTTTCTATAAAGAAACATTGATATCTATAGAATTAGAAGGTAAAGAAGGGCAAGAAAAGATTGCTTCTTGTATTGATGCTTTAAGAAATTCTTCTATAGAATCAGTAGATGGGGTTAAAGTTTCTACTAAATTAGATTATAAATTAAGCCTAGAAGAATCTAATGGAGTAAAATCAGAAATAAAACTTCCAAAGTCTAATGTATTAAAATATATATTAGAAGATGGATCATCTTTTGTTGTAAGACCTTCAGGTACAGAACCAAAGATGAAAATCTATTTAGCAGTTAAGGGAAGTAGCCTAGAAAATGCTGAATCAGAAATTGAAAGATTTAAATCAAAAGTTATGAAAATAATAAACGAAAAGTTAAAATAGTGAGAAAAATGCTATCATTTATTAAATGATAGCATTTTTTTGGTTTTGGGGTATAATTATAAGAGACATAATGTGTTTAATGGAGGAAGAGATGGATTACAAAGCAGTATTTAAAGAAAAGTTAGGAAAATTATTATTTTTAGAATTGAATTGGGATGGTTTCAAAAAAAGTGTCGGTATTCCAGAGGGGGTATCCCTAAAGACTAAAGATTTATATATGCCAATAAGCTCAAGTTATGTAGCTAGTCATGCAAATGATACATATAAAATAAACAATTTACCTATTTATTATTTTATTGAGGGAATGCTCTTATCATTAGGAGCAGATGAGAATCTTAGCTATTGTGAAGACTATATAATTATTTTTAATAATTTAAAGGATAGCGAAGAGTGTGGTAAGGCATTAGTAGCAAATAAGATTAAAAGTGATGAGTTAATTGACGCTTATTTATTACTTAAAGGTCTTTATTTAGCAACAGGAAATGAAGAGTATTATAAGAGACTTTTATTAGTTGGAGAGGCTCAAAGGGAGAAGGATAGTGCATTCTCTGAGATTATTTTAATTGATATAGAAGAAGGTAAGAGTGAATTTATTGATTTACCAGATCCTTATCTTTATAAGGCTATAATATTAAAGTCTAAAGGTGACTTTAAGGGAGCTAAGGTAGAGATAAATGAATATGTAAATAAAGGTGGAGAAGTAACTTCTGAAATAAAAACTATAATTAATGATATAGATAATGTTTCTTCTTACGAAAAAGCTATAGAATTATTGGATGAAAGTCCTGAAAAATCAATAGGGTTATTACTTTCACTAGTTGATGTTTTTGATAGTAATCCATTATTGTATTACTATTTAGGAGTAGCCTATAGAAAGCTTGACAACTTTGAAAAAGCTATTTACTACTTAAATGAAAGCTTGAATATTGAATCGGGAATATTAGAAGTAATTAATGAATTAGGTGTAAACTATGCTTGCTTAGGAGACTTTGAAACTGCAATTAAATACTTTAAGAAGGGATTTGAAGCTTCTAAAGATGTTGAAATTTGTACTAATATAGTAATGTGTTATCTAAACTTAGGAGATAAGGAAAATGCAAAACTACATTTAGATATAGCTAAGAAGTTAAATCCAGAGGATGAGGTTGTTGTAGAACTTGATAGAATATTAGCCAAGTAAAGGAGCTATTTATGTATACGAATATTTTAGGATATAAGGTGTTTAATAAAAATAAGGGTGAATTGTTAAAAAAAATAGAGAATATGGATAGGGTTAATATTGTTTCAGGAAACCCAGAAGTGCTATATAGCGGATTAAATAATGAAATGCTTAACCATAGTTTTAATTCAGAGTATTCTATAATTATTCCAGATGGAGTAGGAACTGTTATAGCATCTAAAATAGTTAAAGAACCAGTAGAAGAAAAAATAGCTGGTATTGAGATTATGCATGAAATGCTTCATAAGTGTGCAAAGGAAGGAAAAGGTGTTTATCTTTTAGGTGCACAAGAGGAAGTATTACAGGAATGTAGAAAGAATCTTGAAAAAACTATTGAAGGATTAAAAATAGTTGGATATCATAATGGATTCTTTGATTTAGATAATTGTAAAGACATAGTAGATGATATAAAGAAAAGTAATCCATGGGCTTTATTTGTTGCTATGGGGTGTCCAAGACAAGAAAAGTTTATAGAGGAGCATATGGATGAATTACCTTGTACATTTTACATGGGTGTTGGAGGGAGCTTTGATGTATTTGCAGGAAATACTACTAGAGCACCTAAATGGATGATATCTCTAGGACTTGAATGGTTACATAGAGTGTTAAAAGAGCCATGGAGAATTAAGAGACTTACCTCTATACCTAAGTTCTTATGGAGAGTAACAATAAAGAAATAGATATTTTGAGAGGAGATTATGAATGGTAAATGAATTAATAAAATGGGGATTTCTTATATATTTAGGTATAACTCCATTAATACCGGATACTATAAATTCAAAATATAGAATAATGGACATATATCTTGTTTTACTAGTTTTTGTTTATCTTATAAATATGTTAGTGAACTATGATAGAAGAAATAAGTTGTGCAATGACTTAAAAAAGTTTTTTAAGGACTCAATAGTAATATTTATGCTAATTGTTATTGTACTTATGGGAGTGTCCACGGTTTATTCTGTAGATAGAGGTTTAGCATTACAAGAGACTATTAGATTTGGTACTTATATTGCAATATTATATTACTTTGTTAGTGAAATAGACATAAAAAGAGATATAAAAAAAATTATTAATTTTATATATTGTTCAGCTTTTGTTGTAGGTATTGTTGGAATTGTACAATACTTTACTAAGATTGGTATAGAAGTAAATACTAATGGAGCTCTTAGAATCGAATCAACATTAGGACATCCTAATAGTTTAGGAGTATATTTTGTTTTGTTGATATTTCCGCTTATTCCATTAATTTTGGGAGAGAAGGCTAGAATAAGAAAAGCCTTATGTTGTTTATTATTAGTGATAATGGTGTTTAATATAGGTGTATGTCTTTCTAGAAATGCTTGGTTAGCTTTAGGTAGTGGGATTATACTTTTAGCTATAGTTTACAATTGGAAAATTCTTTTTGGGCTTATTATAGCTGCTGTAGGAGCTTTGTTGACACCAACATTAAGGCAAAGATTATTGGAAATGGGGATGTCTATTTTTAGTGATGGTAGAATAAAACACTGGGCTGTAGCTATAGAAATGTTTAAGGATAAACCATTAACTGGAGTTGGAAATGGTAATTATGTTACCTTACATGCAAAGTATATTGAAAAGTATCCTCAATATATAGTTTTAGGAGAGGAGAACTTTCCAACTCACAATTCTTATTTGAAGGTTTTAAGTGAGGTGGGGATTATTGGATTTATTCCGTTCTTGTTAATGCATGTTCTTATTGTTGTAAGAGGAATTAAGGTATGTTATTTATATGATAATAAATATAAGGGAATAGTAAAAGGCATAGTAGTATCTCTTGTTATATTTTTACAAGTTAATTTGTTGGATAACATGTGGTTTGTTCCTAAAGTAACAACAATTTATTGGATATTAGTTGGAATTATTATGCTACTATATAGAAGAAAAACTGATAGCGTTTAAAGCGTGAGGTGATTATTATTAAAGTATTACATGTTATAAGTGGAAATGATAATGGTGGCGGAGGAATACACGTCTTAAATACATTTAAAAGAAAAATTGATGGATTAAAATTAGAACTTTGCTTAATTGGTGAAGGCGGATTAGTAAAAAAGGCTGAAAGAGAAAGTCAGCCTTTTAAGTATGTGAAAAATAAAGTTAATAATTTAGAATTAATAAAAATTATAAATGAAGGAAATTATAATATAGTTAATTTTCATGGAGCTAGAGCTTGCTTACTACACAAAAGAATTAAGAATAAAATTAATGTTAATGCAGTAGTTACTGTACATTCAAATTTTAATACTGACTTTGAAAGTAAAAATATCATAAAAAGGTATATGGCTACAAAATTGTTTGAGTCTTGTTTAAAGTCCTTTGATAATTATATAGTAGTATCAGAATATTTGGAAAAACTATTAAATGAAGAAAAGATAAGTAAATCTGCCTATAAAGTTTATAATGGTGTAGATTACAGAAAAATGGAAAGTGATATAAACTTACATCCTGAGATAGAAGAGCTAGGAGAATCTTTTATTTTTGGAGCTATATCAAGAATGCATCCTGTGAAAAATCATTTAAATATGATAAGGGCATTTAAAAAGGTAATTGATGATAAAATTGACGCTAAGCTTTTACTAATTGGAGATGGAAGCGAAATGGAGAATATAAAAAGTCTAATAAAGAAATTAGATATTGAAAAAAATGTGATTTTACTTGGTTATAAGGATAAATCATACAGTTATATACCTTTCTTCGATTTAAATATTCTTACTTCCTTTAGTGAAGGGGGAGTGCCTCCTTTATCAGTATTAGAAGGATTTGTATTTAAAAAAACAAGTATAGTGCCTGATGTAAATGGAATGAGAGATATTTTAGGTGATAAAGTTTATTATGTTGATCCTAATGATGTTGAGAGCATTTATAGTGCAATGATTTATGCATATAAAGATAAAAATAGAGCAAAAAAAGGTATTATATGTAGAGAATTTTTATGTGATGAATTTTCTATAGATAAATTTTGTAGGAGATACTATGAGGCATATAACTCTATTGTAAGTGGAGGATATAATGAAAAATAAAATAATAAATGGATCTTTAATAGTTATGATTTTTACAATAGCAAGTAAAGTGGTAGCCCTTTTAAGGGACTCATTAATGGCAAGTAATTTTGGAACTGGTGCAGAAAATTCAATATTTACTTTTTCAATGAGAAGTACAATGTTACTTGTAAGTATTGGATACGGATTAACAATGGCAATAGTTCCTATATATTCAAAACTTGCTTCTAATAATAAGAGAAAAGAGAGTGAAGAATTAGTTAATAATACTATAACAGTATCAACTATATTTGCAGCTATAATTGTTATTATAGCAGTTATTTTTGCTGGACCAATAGTTAAAGTTATGGCAAGTGATATAGCTATGAATCCTGTTTATTATAGTCAAGCTGTTTCCTTACTTAGAATAATGTTTATATCAATAATATTTGTTGCACCTCAAAGTATTTTAGCAGGAGTTTTACAGTGTAACAATAAGTTTATAGCACCAGCTTCTATGTCTCTATGTTCAAATTTGGTATATTTAATATACCAGGTTTTCTTGTTAAAGATATATGGAATAATGGGTTATGGAGTAGCTGTTGTAATAGGATTTTTTATTATGTTTGCAGTTAATGTGCCAGCCTATAGAAAATTAGGATATAGATATAAATTTTCTTTTAATTTAAATGACAAAGGTTTAAGAAAAATTGGTGAATCATTATTTCCAATAGTTCTATCTTCATCTTTAGTACAGATAAGCTTGTATATACTAACAGCAATAGGAGCAAGTGTAGACTCAAGTTCTATTGTAATTTTAGATTACTCAAATAAGATGACTATGATGTTTTATGAGGTGTTTGCAATAGCTATAAATATGGTTACATACCCATTGTTATCATCTTTAAAAGCTAAAAATGAAATGGGTGAGTATAAAGGAGCTTTAATAAAGTCTGTTAAGTATATATTAATTGTGCTTTTACCAGTATCTATAGGACTTGTAATTTTAAGATTGCCAGTTATGGCAGCCTATTTAATGAGGGGAGAATTCACATTTGAATCAGTAGAAAGAACTTCAAATTTTCTATTGTTTATGATACCAACTATACTTATTTTATCAATTAAAGATATATTGTTAAGGTGCTTTTTTAGTTTAGATAATAATAGGATAGTTTTAAAAAATAGTATTGCAACTATAGTATTGACTTTTATAATTACTTATCCATTAAGAAAATTAGTTGGAGAAAATTCATTAGCAATTGGATATACTCTTACAGGAATAGTTACTATGATAATGCTTTATTATCCTTTAAAGAAAGAAATTGCTTTGAAAATTAATGCAAAAGATTTAAAAGATTTATTGAAAATAATAATAGCAACAATAATTATGAGTGTACCAGTATATTTAATTTATAATTTATTTACGAGCTGCTTTACGTTAAATACTAAAAATTCTATCTTAATAATAGGGATATGTGGAATATTTGGAGCATTAATATATTTAATAGCTTTAATAGCTTTAAGGGTAGATGAAGTAAAAGAAATTATAAATATGATAAAGAATAGATAATATTATTATAAAAGAAGCTTACTAAAGTGAACCTCTTTTAGTATATTGTAATAAATTACTTTTATTGGAGTATATGGAAATAAAAAAGAATAATAACTGAAGAAACACAAAAGGGACTAATTGAGATATTATTAAATATAACACTTCCTTTAATGATAGTATCATCTTTTTCCTTTAGCTTTCATGAAAGCATTATGAATAATATAATAAAGGCATTTATTTATAGTTTTACATGCTTTATTATAGCTACCCCTATGTCATATGTTGTTTAAAAAAGTTAAATCTGAAGGAAAAAGAAGAGTTCTTCAGTTTTTCAGTGTGTTTTCAAATTGTGGTTTTATAGGATTTCCAATAGTTAATATGGTCTTTGGTTTAGAAGGTGTTATTTATGCATCAATATTTAATCTGTTTTTTACTATATTTTTATGGACCTATGGAGTAATTCTGTATTCTGATAGTAAAGAAAAAAAAGATATAAAAAGAATATTGTTAAATCCATCAATGATTGCAGTATATATTGGATTACCAATACTTATTTTTAATATTAATATTCCACAAATTATATTATATCCTACTAATATGGTGGGTAGTATGACAACCCCAATTTCTATGATAGTTATAGGGGGTGTTTTATCAAAAGTGGACTTTAGGAAAATGTTAAAAGATGGCTCAATTTATTATGGGGCTTTAGTAAAGTTAGCTTTATTGCCTTTAACAGTATTGATACTTGGAAGCATCCTTAAGGATAATACTATAGTTGTAAAAACTCTAGTATTAGTACAAGCTATGCCAGCAGCTACAACAACTACTATTTTTGCAGAAAAATTCAATATGGAAAAGGAATATTCAGCAATTATTGTTCTTGTAACTACATTAATATCTTTACTTACGTTGCCTTTTTGGATAAGTTATCTAGTATAAAAATACGAAAGTGAGAAATTCTAATACTGAATAATTTTATAGGATGGTGTTTAGTAATGGAATTTTTTGATGTTATAAAAAAGAGGACTAGTATATCTAAATACAAGGATAGCAAAATCTCTAAAGAATCTATAGATAAAATGATAGAAGCGGCTATGAGAGCTCCTTCATGGAAAAATAGGAGCGCATTTAGAGTTGTAATAGTTGATGATAAAGATAAGAAGGATGAGATTGCAGAATCCATAAGAAATAAAGATGATAAGGCATGTAATGCTGTAAAAGAGGCACCAATAGCTATGGTTATTATTGCAAAACCTGATGATTCTGGTGAGGTTGAAGGTAAGGATTTTTATCTTGTAGATGGTGCTATTGCTATGGAACATATAATTCTTGCAGCAACAGCAGAAGGATATGGAACATTGTGGATTGGTGCCATAGATGAAGGTGAGGTAAAAGATATATTAAAGATACCTGATGAATACAAGATTATAGGTATAACACCAGTAGGTGAGATAGCAGAAGAAAAAGAGCATTATAAAGCAAAGGATATTAAAGAGTTTGCTTTTAGAAATGAATATAATAATCCATATTAAAAGCTAAGGGTAACTTGTAAAAAGTTACTCTTTTTTTTATAATTAGATAAAAACTAGAAGGTAGGTAATAGTATGAGGTTTAAGGATTATAAAATAGATGAATTTTTAGAAGACTTGTCATCTTCATCACCATCTCCAGGTGGAGGAAGTGTAGCAGGGCTTGTAGCTGCTCTTTCCGGAAGCCTAAATTCAATGGTTTATTCATTGACTGTAAATAAAAAGTCCTTTGAAAGTTTAGATGGAGAAACAAAAAAGACAGTACTAGACTTTAAAGAAGCAAGTGGTAAGTTTATAAAAAAATCAATGGAACTAATGGAGTTGGATAGAGAGTATTTTAATAAGCTTATGGATTGTTATAAGCTTCCTAAAGATTCTGATGAAGAAAAGAAAATTAGAAGTGCAGCTATAGTTCAAGGAACAGTTAAGGCTATGAAGGCTCCTTTGGAACTTGCTAAGGAGTGTTATAATTTTTATGATAATATAGATGTAGCTGTAAAGTATGGAAATAGAATGCTTATATCAGATGCAGGATGTGCAGCTATTCTTTTACATGCAGCTATTAAAAGTGCAATTGTAAATGTTAAAGTTAATTTAAATTCACTAAGAGATAAGCCTTTTGCAAAAAGTGTTGAGTTAGAGTTAGTTGAATTAGAAGAGAAATCAATTAAGAGAAAAGACAGTATTGTAAAGAAAATGAATAATGAAATATATCCATCTTAATATTTTAGCCATAAAGTAGTTAATCACACTTTATGGTTTTTTTTATATAATAATATTACAAAATTAAACGAAAGAAAAATAAAGATAAGAGATAAAAGTAGATTTAGTATTTATAGGTTATTAATACCATATAAATTTTAGAAAACATTTTTAAATGCGTAGAAAGAGAAAAGTAGCTATTTTGCAATTATCACAGAGAAGAGGTGTTTGGTGAGAACTTCTATAATGAGAATAGTGAAGTGCCCTCTAGAGCAGATAGTTTGAAGAATTATAGTAGGACTATCACGGTGCGCCGGTTATAGCGTAAGTGTATGAAAGTACATAGTTAAGTGGGATTTTATAGAATCTAATTAGGGTGGAACCGCGGAGCAAAAAGCCTCGTCTCTTATGTATTAAGAGATGAGGCTTATTTTCATAGGAGGGAAGTTATATGAATTGGGAGTTTATAATTGAGGCTTTACCAAGGTATGTAGATGCAACAATTTTAACATTGGAATTAGGGGCTATTGGAATAATTCTTTCAGTAGTTGTTGGCTTGATTTGTAGTAATCTGATTTTCTATAAGGTTAGAATTTTAAAGACTATTTCTAAGGCTTATATAGAGATGTCTAGAAATACTCCTTTATTAATACAATTATTTTTCTTATTTTATGGGTTGCCCAAAATTGGGATAAAACTAAGTGGGTTTACTTGTGGAGTTATAGGATTAACCTTTTTAGGGGGCAGTTATATGGCTGAAGCAATAAGAGGAGGTTTAGAGGCAGTTTCCAAAGGACAGATTGAATCTGGATTAAGCATAGGGCTAACTAGATTTCAAACATTGAGATATATTGTTCTACCACAAGCTATATCTATTGCAATACCATCAATAGGAGCTAATTGTTTATTCTTGTTAAAGGAAACTTCCATTGTTGGGGCGATAGCCGTGGCAGATTTAATGTTTTTAGCTAAAGACATTATTGGTATGGAATATAAAACTATAGAAGCATTATTTTTATTGGTTATTTTTTATTTGATAATATTACTTCCAATATCTATATTAATTAGTTATTTAGAGAAGAAAGGAAGGTCTGCAAAGTATGGGGATTGATGTTATTTTTCAAGGAAAAAATCTTGAGAGACTTCTTGGTGGTTTATTAGTTACCTGTAAAATAGCTTTTATTTCAGTAATACTAGCAACTATTCTAGGTGTAATTTTAGGAGTAATAATGACTAGTAAAAATAAGGTTATAAAAGCGTTGTGTAGATTATATCTTGAAGCAGTTAGAATAATACCAATTTTAGTATGGTTATTTATTGTATATTTTGGAGTTGCTACTGCTTTAAATACTCATATTGATGGAGTGCTTGTATCTATAATTGTTTTCGTTATATGGGGAACTGCAGAAATGGGAGATATAGTTAGAGGTGCTTTAACATCAATAGAAAAACATCAGTGGGAGTCATCTTATGCCTTAGGGCTAAGCAATGTACAAACATTTAGATATATATTGATTCCACAAGCATTAAGAAGAATAACTCCAGGTGCAATAAACTTAGCCACTAGGATGATTAAGACAAGCTCTTTAGTAGTTTTAATTGGTGTTGTTGAAGTAATTAAAATTGGACAGCAAATAATAGAATCCTCAATTTTAACAAATCCTTCAGCATCATTTTGGATATATGGAACAATATTTATTCTATACTTTATTATTTGTTATCCACTTTCTCTATTATCAAAATATTTAGAGGGAAAATGGATAAGTTAGGAGGCAAAGAGATATGGCAGATGAGTTTTTAAAAATACAAAGACTAAGAAAAAGTTTTGGTAATATAGAGGTTTTAAAGGGAGTAGATTTAGATCTTCATAAAGGTGAGGTTTTAGTTTTATTAGGCCCTTCAGGTTGTGGCAAAAGTACTCTATTAAGATGTATTAATGGGCTTGAGAATATAAATGATGGAGTAATTACCTTAGATGGTTTGGGTGAACTTGGGAAAGATGTTTCTTGGACTAAAGTAAGAGGAAAAATAGGAATGGTATTTCAAAGCTATGAATTATTTTCTCACATGAATGTAATAGATAATATTCTTTTAGGACCTTTAAAGGTTCAGAAGAGAAAAAGAGAAGAAATAGAAGCTAAGGCTGATAAATTATTAGAAAAGGTTGGACTTCTAGATAGGAAAAAATCTTTTCCTAGGGAGTTATCAGGAGGGCAAAAACAGAGAATTGCTATAGTTAGAGCCTTATGTATGAATCCAGATATAATGCTTTTTGATGAAGTAACAGCTGCATTAGACCCAGAGATGGTAAGAGAAGTATTAGAAGTTATACAAGCCTTAGCAAAAGATGGTATGACTATGATAGTTGTAACTCATGAAATGTCTTTTGCTAGAAAAGTGGCTAATAAGATAGCTTTTATGGATGAAGGGAAGATAGTAGAGATAACTAGTCCAGAAGAGTTCTTTACAAATCCTAAAACAGAGAGGGCAAGATCATTTTTAAATATTTTAAATTATTAAAAGGGGGCATATTTTATGAAAAAGAAATTTAAAGTTATTGGAGTATTACTTTCTGCTGTGCTGTTAGTTTTGAGCCTAATTGGATGTGGTGGCAAGAATGAAAATGAATCTTCTATAGAGTCAATAAAAAAACGTGGAACTATAAAAATTGGTGTCTTTAGTGATAAGCCACCTTTTGGATATGTAGATTCCAATGGTATAAACCAAGGTTATGATGTAGAAATTGCAAAGGAAATAGCAAAGGATTTGTTTGGGGATGAAACAAAGGTAGAGTTTGTTTTAGTTGAGGCAGCTAGTAGAGTTGAATTTTTGCAGGCAAATAAAGTTGATATTATCTTAGCTAATTTTACAGTTACAAATGAGAGAAAAGAGAAGGTGGATTTTGCAAATCCATATATGAAAGTTGCTTTAGGAGTTGTTTCAAAAGATGGAACAGTAATTACTGATGTTAATGAGTTAAAAGGTAAAAAGTTAATTGTAAACAAGGGAACAACAGCTGATGCTTATTTCTCAAAAAATTATCCTGATATGGAATTGTTAAAGTTTGATCAGAACACAGAAGCTTTTGAAGCTTTGAAGGATGGAAGAGGAGCTGCTTTAGCTCATGATAATACTTTGTTATTTGCATGGGCTGTAGAGAATAAAGGTTACACTGTAGGAATTAAAAATCTTGGTGATGAAGATGTAATAGCACCTGCTGTTAAGAAAGGGGACACTGAACTTTTAAACTGGTTAAATGATGAAATCAATAAGCTTTCTAAAGAAGGAAAAATAAAAGAGGCTTATGATAAAACTTTGAAGCCAGCTTATGGGGATACAGTTGATCAAAAAGATATAATTATAGAGTAATGCCTTTAATTAATTCTTATAAATATAACAATATATATTTATATAAATAAATATTAAAAAAGTATAGGAAAAAACATTCCTATACTTTTTCTTTGTGAAATTTTATTCTGGCAACTCATCAAGAGATTTAAATACATAGCCTTCAGCTTGTAAATCATTTAACACTTGCTTCATAACTTTTGTGTTTGTACTTGATACAGCGTGCAATAATAAAATTCCTCCAGGATGAGCACCTTTTTTAATTTTTTCTATAGCAAAACTTTCGCTAGGTTGATCATCAACTAACCAATCTTTATAAGCAAAGCTCCAGAAGATAGATTTATATCCTAAAGCTTTAGTCATCTCTAAAGATTTTTTGGAATATTTACCCATTGGGGGTCTAAAGTATTTTGGCATATCTTTTCCTGTTAGCTCTTTAAATGCAGCTTCAACGTCAGTTAATTCCTTTTTGAATTTTTCAGGATCAGTAATTGAAGCCATAGATGGATGATGGTTAGAATGATTACAAACTAAGTGACCTTCATCAACCATTCTCTTTATTAATTCAGGTTCGCTATCTATGTATGGCTTGACAACAAAAAAGGCAGCAGGTATTTTAAGCTCCTTAAGTGTATCAAGTATTGCACCAGTATACCCTTTCTCATATCCTTCATCAAAAGTTAAATATAAAACTTTTTGAGAAGTGTCACCTACATAATATCCTCCACATTCTTTTAGAAATGATGCAGATTCTTTTGCGGGTTCAGGTGTTTCTCCTTTTACTCTTGCAACGTAATACCAATTAAGTTCTGTAGTGTCACTAGCTGTGAGAGCCATAACATTCATAGGAATTATAGAAACAATTAAAGCTATTAAAAGAGCAAATACAAATAATTTTTTCTTCATATAATCACCTAATTTCTTTTTGAATTTCAAGGTTATTATTTGTATTATGTCCACCTAAAATACTGGAATGATTTACAAGGAGGGTTGACAATATCGATTATCGATATAAGGGCGGTGATAATTTGGCTAGAGAACAATTTCAAAATTTAACTGAACCTATGTATTATGTTTTAATATCTCTTCTTAATGAAAAATGTGGAGTAGATATAATGAAGAATGTTTTAGATATTTCAAATGGAAGGGTTAAAGTTGGACCTGGAACTTTATATGCTCTTTTAGGAAAGTTTGAGGAAGAGCATATGATTATTGAAACCTCTAGGGTAGGAAGAAAACGAATGTATAAGATTACTGGTAAGGGCAAAGAAATCTTAGAATGTGAATATAAAAGGTTAAAAACTTTGGTTGCAGAAGGAAGAGAATTTTTGGAGGAGAGATATGAAGAATAAAAATAAAAAAAGAGTTTTATTTAATTTTATGCCATATGAGTGTGCAGCTGTAGAAGAGTTTTTAGAAGAAGAGGCAAGTAAAGGATGGTTATTAACTTCTATTAGTGGCAACATATTTAAATTTGAAAAGATTAAAGCAAGAAAATTAAAATTTACAGTTGATATACTTGGAGATGTTACTTTCTTCCATGCTGAAGATAATGAAGAAGCATTAAGATATAGAGATTATTGTGAAGAAGCTGGTTGGAAATATGTTTGTAGCAAAGGTAAGATTCAAATTTTTTATACTGAAGATAATTTAGAGTTAATCCCAATACACACTGATGAGAAAGAAAAATTTAAACAAATAATAAAGGCATCTATGTGGAATGTCTTGGGAGATGCAGTTATTGTTGCTTTATGGATGATTGTTTTTTACCAATGGTTTGCTAGCTTTGGTATGGTAAAGACTATTTTCTCAAGTAATGTAATGATATTATGTTCATTTATATATAGTGCAGCCATACTTTATTATTCTATAGAACTAATTTTATTTATTCAGTGGATTATAAAAAGTAGAATAAGTTTAAAAGAAAATAAATTCATACCATATAACTCGTATAAATCCTTAAAAAGAAAAAATAAACTTTATATAATAGGAATAATACTTGCACTAGTATTTATTATTGTTATTCCTGCAATGGATAGTAGTTTTTCTAGAGTCGAAATAGTATCTGTTTTATCTTTTTTTTAGTTTTTATGCTTCTTTTTTATATGATAATAAAATTTTTAAAGAAAAAGAATTTTAAGAGAAGAACTAATATAATTATTACTATTTTAAGTTGTATAGTGATGTATATTCTTTTTATTAATCTAACAGTATTTAATGTATTAGGAGGCACATTCTCCAATGATATTAAGAAAAATTATGAGTATATATCAAATTTAACATTAAATGATTTTGGATATGAAGAAACATGTAATAAGGTATATAGTTCTAAAAGTATAATAGCAGAAAATAGAAGCTATTTTAGTGAAGGAGAAAATGAATCATTTTTTTATGATACTTTTATATGTGATAGTAATCGGCTTTTTGAGTTATGTGTAAATAAAGAAATTAAAAGCTTTTGTAAATTATCATATGAATATGATGATGCTGATTTAATATTAGAAATTATAGAAACCAATCTACCTAAAGATGTTTGTGTTTATGCAAACAATAATAAACTAGGGAAAAAGTATATTGTCATTGGTGAAAATAAATATATAAGTATTTCTAATAACTTTAAAGATTTAGATGAAGAGGAATTTTTAAATATTATATATAATGAATGTTTTGCTTAGCAAGATTATTCAAATTGAGAATAAAAAGGACTTAATTCGTCCTTTTTATTTTATTTAATAAAGGAAATCTAAAACATGGTCAAAGGTATTGAAAAAAATCAAATAAATACATATAATTAGAGTTATGATGTAAACAGTGGATGCATTTAAGTTAAGTAACATTGCATATTTAGGAAAAGCAATGGTTTAAAAGTTGGAAGTTTAAAACACTAATAGCTTTTAAACCATTTTTTACGACATTAGGTGGAATGTTTTTAGGAAGAAAGGAATGTAAGAATATGAAATTAGGAATAGTAGGTTTACCAAACGTAGGGAAAAGTACCTTATTTAACGCAATTACAAAGGCAGGAGCAGAATCAGCTAACTATCCATTCTGTACTATAGAACCAAACGTTGGTGTTGTATCAGTACCAGATAAGAGATTAGATGTACTAGAAAAAATGTATAATACTAAAAGAAAAGTTTATACAGCAATAGAATTCTATGATATTGCAGGACTAGTTAAAGGAGCGTCTAAAGGAGAAGGTCTAGGAAATAAGTTCCTTTCTCATATAAGAGAAGTAGCTTCAATAGTACATGTTGTTAGATGTTTTGATGATGAAAATGTTGTTCACGTAGAAGGAAGCGTTGATCCAATAAGAGATATAGAAACTATAAATTTAGAGCTTATATTCTCAGATTTAGAAATTCTAGAAAGAAGAATGGAAAAATCATTAAAGCTTGTTAGATCTGGTGACAAAGCAGCTAAGGCAGAATATGCAATAATGGAAAAAATAAAGGCTCAATTAGAAAAGAATTTACCAGCTAGATCATTAGATTTTACTGAAGAAGAAATGGTATTTGTAAAAAGTTTATTCTTAATAACTTCGAAGCCAGTTTTATATGCATGTAACATATCTGAAGATGATTTAATGAGTGGAAATTTAGAAAATGATTATGTAAAGAAAGTCCAAGAATATGCTAAGGCTGAAAAGGCAGAAGTTATGATAGTATGTGCTAGTCTTGAAGAACAATTATCAGGACTTGATGAAGAAGAAAAGGCAGAAATGCTATCAGAATATGGATTAGATGAATCAGGATTAGATAAGCTTATAAGAGCTTCTTATAAATTATTAGGACTTATGAGTTTCTTAACAGCTGGTGTTCAAGAAGTAAGAGCTTGGACGATTAAAGCTGGAACAAAAGCTCCACAAGCAGCAGGAAAGATTCACTCAGATATTGAAAGAGGATTTATAAGAGCAGAAGTTGTTGCTTACGATGATTTAGTTGAATGTGGTTCAGAAGCAAAAGCTAAAGAAAAAGGTCTTTATAGATTAGAAGGAAAAGACTATATAATGGAAGATGGAGATGTAGTTAACTTTAGATTTAATGTATAAAGTAAATTACAGCTTTAAAGAAGAGATATCTTTTTAGATGTCTCTTCTATTTTTTTTGAAAAAAATTCAAATTATTTTCCAATTATAGAAGGGATTTAGAAAGTTTTCTCGAATATTTATAAAAAAGTGGGTAAAAGTGGTGTAAAGTGGTTGAAAGTAGAGTAAAATCACTATAAAGTATATAGAGGAGTACAAAAATGTTTATTGGTGAATATCAACATGCCTTAGATAGTAAAAACAGAATGATTGTACCCTCCAAGTTAAGGGAGGAGCTAGGTAATAAGTTTGTTATTACAAAGGGGCTAGATGGATGCCTATATGCTTACCCACAAGATGAATGGAAAAATTTAGAAGAAAAGATGAAAACTCTACCTCTTACCAATAGAGATGCTCGATCTTTTGTAAGGTTTTTCTTTGCAGGAGCATGTGAAATAGAGATGGACAAGCAAGGAAGAGGGTTGATTCCACAAAATCTTAAAGAATATGCAGGAATAGAAAAGGAAATAGTAAGTATAGGAGTATTAACTAGAGTAGAAATATGGAGTAAAGAAAAGTGGCAAGAATACAATGATTCTAATGTTGATTTTGAATCAATTGCAGAAAAAATGAGTGACTTAGGAATATAAGGAGTTTTGACAATGGAATTTAAACACGTTTCAGTTTTATTAAATGAATGTCTTGATGCCTTAAATATAAAAGATGATGGAATTTATGTAGACTGTACCCTAGGGGGAGCAGGTCATTCATCTCATATATTACAAAGGTTATCAAAGGATGGTTTATTGGTAGGAATAGACCAGGATACAGATGCTTTAAAAGCAGCTGGTGAAAGATTAAAAGAATATGAAAATAAGAAGTTAGTCCATAATAATTTTCATAATATAGATAGTATTTTAGAAGAATTAGAAATACCAAAAGTTGATGGAATATTAATGGATCTTGGGGTGTCCTCTTATCAATTAGATGAGGGAGAAAGAGGATTTAGTTATATGAAAGATGCTCCTTTAGATATGAGAATGAACAGAGATAGAGAGTTCTCTGCTTATGACGTAGTTAATAGTTACTCCATGGAGGATCTTTGGAGAATTATAAGAGATTATGGTGAGGAAAAGTTTGCAAAAAGAGTAGCGGAATTTATAGTTAATAGAAGAGAAGAAAAGCCAATAGAAACTACTCTAGAGCTTGTTGACATAATAAAGGCAGCAATACCTGCAAAAGCTAGAAGAGAAGGTCCTCATCCGGCTAAAAGAACCTTTCAAGCTATTAGAATAGAAGTTAATGGGGAGCTGGAAATTCTAAATAAAGCTATTGAAGATGGGGTGAATAGACTAAATAAAGGTGGAAGAATGGCAATTATAACCTTCCATTCCTTAGAAGATAGGATTGTAAAGTTAAAGTTTAGAGAACTTGCAAATCCATGTACTTGTCCAAAGGAGTTCCCAATCTGTGTATGCGGGAAGAAACCTTTAGTTAAGCTTATATCAAGAAAAGCTATTGAACCATCAAAAGAAGAAGTAGAAGAAAATCCAAGAAGTAGAAGTGCTAAGTTAAGAGTTATAGAGAGATTTTAGAGATTAGTTATAAAAAAATGGGGATGTGAATAAAATGATAGTAAAAGAGTATGAATATATAAGAGGGAATACAGCAACTCAGCCAAGAAGAAGTAGTGAACCTGACAGAAAAAGATATGAGGAACTACAAAAGGCAAAGAGAGAAAGAAAGAGAAGAAAACTTGAAGAGGAAAGACGTAAGAGAAAAGGTGCACGTCAAATAGCCGCTGCAATTGCAATACTAGGTGTTATAACAATAGCAAGAGATACTAAGGTATATTCAATGCAAAGTGATTTGGCAAAACTTAATAGCGAAATTAAAAGCGTTGATGATGAAAATGAAGCATTAAGAGTTGAACTCCTAAAAGTAGCATCATTAGATAATATCAAAACTAATGCTGAGGAGAAATTAGGGATGGTAGTAGCTACAAAGGATGAAATGTTACAGATGGATTTATCGGGAAACTATTTTGAAGATTTAGAAAATGATGAAACTAATGCAAAAGATAATAAGAGTGGATTGTTTTCTAAAATAATGGATGCACTAGATTAATAGTAGCATCCCTTATATTTTATATGACTTAGCTACGGAACAATGATAGATGGAGGAATATGAGTGAAGAATAGTAGATTCAGAGACAAAGCTTCAATGAAGAAGAGAATGAGTTTGGCTCTAGTAGGGTTGACATTTCTATTCTTTGTTTTGAGTGTAAGACTAGCTTACATAATGATTGGAAAACATGCTGAATATTCTGCAATGGCAAAGGAACAGTGGACAAGCGAAGTAAAAATTGATGCTAGAAGAGGGAGAATATTAGATAGAAATGGTGTAGAATTAGCTGTTTCTGCTAATGTTTATAGAGTTGATTTTGACTTGAATGCAATTAGAGCATACTATAAAAAAAGTATAGAAAATAATAAAGGGTATAAGTCTAGTGCAGAGCTTGCACCTTTAATTGCTGAAGCAGTAGGTATGGAAACTAAAGATGTTCAAAAAAAGTTGGATACAAAACTTCCAAGTGGTAAAGATGCAGGTGCAGCTACTTTAATAAGAAGAATAGAAAAACAACAAGCTGATAATTTAAAGAAATTAATAGAAGAAAAAAAATTGTCTGGAATAATTGTTTCGCCAGATACAAAAAGATATTATCCTAATGGATCTTTTTTATCTCATGTTTTAGGGTCAACTAATAGTGATGGTAAAGGTCTTACAGGAGTAGAATTACAATATGATAGTGCACTTTCTGGCGTTCCAGGAAGAAAGATAACTGAGTTAGAAAGTCAAAGTGGAGGATTTCCTTACACAATTTCACAATTTACTAATCCAGTTGATGGAAAAGATGTAACTTTAACTATAGACGAAAATATACAATTTTTTGCTGAAAGTGTAGCATCCCAAGCATTAATTGATCATAAGGCTAAGGCAGTTTCTGTTTTAGTAATGGACCCCAAAACAGGAGAAATACTTGCTATGGTAAATAAACCTGACTTTGATCCTAATAATCCTTATGATGGAATAGAAAATTTTGTGGGAGAAACTGATGGAGAAAAACTTCAAAAAATGTGGAGAAATAGGCTAGTAAATGATACCTTTGAACCAGGATCTATATTTAAGGTAATTACTGCTATTACTGCTATGGAAGAAGGTTTAGTTTCGGAAAATGATACATTCACCTGTAATGGAAGTCTAACATATGGTAATAGAAGAATAAAGTGTTGGAAGTCTGGAGGACATGGTACTCAAACATTTGGAGAAATAATTCAAAATTCATGTAACGTTGGATTTATGCAACTTGGTGAAAAAATAGGTAGCGAAACTTTAGTTGAGTATATTAAGAAGTTTGGTTTTGGACAAATTTCTGGTGTGGATTTACCAGGTGAAGCAAAGGGAATTATAAAGAAGGCTGCAAATATGTCTATTACAGACTTAGTTACAATAGCTTTTGGACAAACTAACACAGTAAATTCTGTTCAATATATGGCTGCATTTAATACTGTAGCTAATGGAGGTACATGGATTCAACCTCATATAATGAAAGAAATTACTCATAAAGATGAAAATGGAACAAGAGTAATGGACGAATCTTTTGAAGCTACAACTAAGAAATTAGCATCTGAAGAGAATACAGCTCAATTAAGACAATACCTTGAAAGAGTTGTTACTTCAGGATCAGGAAAAGGTACTTTCATGGAGGGATATCATATTGGAGGTAAAACAGGTACTGCACAAAAAGTTGAAAATGGTACTTATTCATCTTCCAAATATTTATCAACTTTTGTAGGTATGGCGCCTGTAGATGATCCAAAGGTAACTATAATGGTATCTGTTGATGAACCAGGAACTGGTGTGTATTATGCAGGTCCTGTATGTACACCATATGCTAAAACTTTATTTACAAATATATTCAATTACATGGAAGGTAAGTTCTCATCAGAAAATGCTGTTTCAATAGTAAAAGAAGTTACAGTTCCAGAAGTAAGAGGAAAGAATATAGAAGAAGCTAAAAAAATTATAAAAGAACAAAAGTTAGAGTGTGAAGTTGTTGGAAATGGATCATATGTAAAATCAATGACACCATTCCCAGGATATGCAGTAAAAGAAGGATCAAAAATAACACTTTATACTGAGGGAGAAGCAGAAAACTTAACAAGAGTTATAATGCCTGATATTAGAGGATATTCTTTAGAGAAAGCATCAGCGCTATTAGGCTCACTAGGACTTAAGTATTCGGTAGATGGTGAAGGAATGGTTCAAAGTCAAAGTATTCCTTATGGTGAATTAATTGAAAAAGGAACAACAGTTAAACTTGAATTAAACAATGAGTATGGAGATTAATGAGTAAGAACTTCTTTTAATAATTAATAGAGGTAAAAAAATGATTCTTCAAAAGCTTTTAGAAAAAAGCAATTATACAATAATTCAAGGTAACTTAAATGTAGATATAAATGGCATTAGTTATGATAGCAGACGTGTAAAAAGTGGAGATATCTTCTTTTGTATAAGAGGTTTAAAGAAGGAAGGACACAAGTATGCTAACGAAGCTGTTAAAAAGGGTGCAAAAGTAATTGTATGTGAAGAAGATATACAATTAGAAAATAAAGAAATAACTATAGTAAAGGTGGAGGAGACTAGGAAAGCATTAGCTATAGTCTCTGCCACCTTCTATAATAATCCTCATAAAAAAATGAAAATGATTGGAGTTACAGGCACCAACGGGAAAACAACAACAACCTTTATGATAAAAAGCATTTTAGAAAAAGAAGGACATAAGGTAGGACTTGTAGGAACAATATCAAATCATATAGGAAATATAATAGTACCTTCGGAAAGAACAACGCCGGAATCACTAGAACTTTACAAATTGTTTCATGAGATGGTAGAGAAAAAATGTGAATATTGCGTAATGGAAGTATCATCACATTCTCTAGCCCTTGATAGGGTGTATGGAATTAATTTTGATGTTGGTATATTTACAAATCTTACTCGTGATCATCTTGATTTTCATAAAACCTTTGAAAATTATTACGAGGCTAAATTGAAGCTTTTTAAAGAAAGTGGTATAAGTATTGTAAATGTTGACGATAATTATGGAAAGAGAATAATAGATGAAATATCTGGAGAATCACTATCTTATTCTGTAAAAAGCGAATCAGATTATAAAGCCTTTAATGAAAAGTGTGAAAGTGAATTTTCAACTTATGATATTAACCTTAAAGGAAAAAAAGAAACTATAAAGGTTGGATTGCCAGGTGAGTTTAATATTTATAATTCTCTTGGTGCTATAGGGGCCTCCCTTGCTCTTAATGTGTCTATTGAATCAATAAAAAAGGGCATAAAAGATGTTGTTGTTACTGGAAGGTGTGAAAAAGTAGGAAAAGAATATAAGTTACCTTATACAATAATAATCGACTATGCACATACACCAGATGGATTAGATAATATTTTAACTACAGTGAATGGATTTAAAAAAAATAGACTAATATCTGTATTTGGATGTGGGGGAGACAGGGATAAAGTTAAAAGGCCTCAAATGGGGAAAATAGGAACAGAACTCTCTGAAATTTCAATAATAACCTCTGACAACCCAAGAACTGAAGAACCTATAAGAATTATAGACGATATTATTAAAGGGATAAATAAAAATAACTATGAAGTTATAGAAAATAGAAAAGAAGCCATTAAAAGAGCAATTGATTTAGCACAAGCTGGAGATGTAATTGTAATTGCTGGTAAAGGTCATGAAACTTATCAAGAATTAAAAAGTGGTAAAATACACTTTGACGAAAGAGAAATTGTTGATAAAATATTAAAGGAAAAAGAAAAGGAATATTAGTTTAATATTTATATTATAATTAATTATGTGGAATATTGCATAAGCAGTATTCCACATATTGTTGAATGTTATAGGAAGAAGAGGTAGATAACGTGGAATTAAGCTTTGATGAATTAGTACTAGCAGTAAAAGGTGAAATTCTAGTAGATAATGAAAACAGAAATTTCAATAATGTAAATACTGATACTAGAAAGATTGAAAAAGACAATGTTTTTATAGCATTAAAAGGTGAAAACTTTAATGGTAATGTCTATGCAAAAGATGCATTAGAAAAAGGTGCATCCATAGCTATAATTGATGAAGTTGTAGGTAGTCTAGAGGATATTCAAGGTTTAGGAATAATTATTAAAGTCAAAAATACATATGATGCTCTATTAGATCTTGCACACTATTATAGAAATAAACTAGGAATAAAGGTAATTGGAGTAACTGGATCTACAGGAAAGACATCTACAAAAGATTTAGTTGCAGCCTTTTTAAGTAATAAGTATAAGGTGTTTAAAACTAAAGGAAATTTTAATAATGAAGTTGGTTTACCTCTTATGGTATTTCAATTAGATTCTACATATGATGTAGCTGTTCTAGAATTAGGAATGAGTGATTTAGGAGAGATACATAAGCTTGCAGAATGTTCAAGACCTAATATTGGACTTATAACAAACATTGGATTATCACATCTTGAAAATTTAAAAACAAGAGAAAATATCTTGAAAGCAAAGATGGAAATTACAGATTTCTTTACAAAGGATAATGTTTTAATAGTTAATGGAGAAGATGAGTATCTTCCAAATGTAGAAAGTGATTTCTATAAACTTATAAAAACAGGATATGATGAAAGTTTTAATTTTAGAGCAAAAGATATTGAACTAACAGATAAAGAAATATCCTTTACTGTAGTAAGCCAAGAAGGTGAATATAGATTTAATCTTCCTATGGTAGGAGCACATAACGTATTAAATGCTTTGCTTGGTATAGCTGCTTGTAGAGAACTTAATGTAAGCTATGAAGACATGATAAAGGGGTTAGACAACTTAGAAGCTACTTCTATGAGATTACAATTTATTAATAAAGATAAGTTTACAATTATTAATGATTGTTATAATGCTAGTCCTGATTCAATGAAAGCTGCTCTAGATGTATTAGAAAATACAAAGGGTAAAAGAAAGATAGCTATTTTAGGAAATATGAATGAACTTGGTAATGAGTCAGAGAATGCACACAAAGAAGTTGGTGAGTATGCCACTAATAAGGCAGACCTACTGATTTCAACAGGTGAAGAAAAAGAAAACTATAAAATGGGGTTTAAAAAGGATAGTGTTAAGCTTTATAACACAAAAGAAGACTTAATAGAAGATTTAAGAAATGTAATAAAAGAAGGAGATGCTATAATAATTAAGGCATCTAGAGGAGTTAAGTTTGAAGAAATAGTAAAAGCCCTAGAAAATTTAGATATATAACGAAGGAGGTGAGCTGCTTACAAAGCAGCAGAAAAGATGGGGGAATTATTTAGTGGATTTTTTAATAGAACAGTATTAGTAGCATTTGGGTTAGGACTAGTTTTTTCATTAATACTAGGGCCTATAATAATTCCAATGCTTCATAAACTTAAGTTTGGTCAAAATATAAGAAAAGATGGGCCACAAAGCCATATGAAGAAAGCTGGAACACCTACTATTGGGGGATTAATATTTCTAATTTCTATTACTTTGGTAATGATAATAATGAGATATAAGTTTACTAGTGAAGGTATGATAGTTTTATATGGAACTCTAGCTTTTGGACTTATAGGTTTTTTAGATGATATTTTAAAGATTATTCATAAAGAAAATGAAGGATTAAAATCAGGACAAAAGTTTATACTTCAAATAATATTTTCTGTAGCTTTAGCTTACTATGGTTATAAGTTTGTAGGAACATCAATATCAATACCATTTGCAGACTTTGCTATAGATTTGAAGTGGATATACATACCTTTTGTAATTTTCTATTATGCAGCTATTACTAATGCAGTTAATTTAACTGATGGATTAGATGGTTTAGCTACATCAGTAAGTGTTTTAGTTTTTACTTTCTTTAGTATTTTAGCCTTTAATATGGGGCATTACAGCGTAGCAGTATTTGCTATAGCTTTAGTGGGAGCATTAATAGGATTTTTAAAATTCAATGCATATAAAGCAAGGGTGTTTATGGGTGATACAGGATCTTTAGCATTAGGTGGAGCATTAGCCACAATTATGATGGTATTAAAAACTCCACTAGTAGTTTTAATAGTTGGAGGAATTTATGTTGCTGAGACACTTTCAGTAGTTATTCAGGTTACTTCATTTAAGTTAACAGGAAAGAGAGTGTTTAAGATGGCTCCATTACATCACCATTTTGAACAATGTGGATGGTCAGAAGTAAAGATAGTAACAGTATTCTCTATAATAACTTTAATATTATGCATTATAGGTTTTGTTTCACTTTAGTAATAGATAGGTGGAGGATTTATGTATGATGAAAGGTAGACCCAAAAAAAGAAAAATGGGGACTATAGATTATGGCATTTTTTATACAGTACTTATTTTAGTTGCTATAGGAACTGTAATGATATATTCGGCAAGTTCTTATTTTGCAATGTTTAAGCAACATGATAGTACTGCCTTCTTAAAAAAACAGTTGATTGCTTGTGCTTTAGGAGCAATAGCCTTATTTGTTTTTATGGCTATTGACTATCATAAGTTAAAGAGAGTAACAGGAATATTAATGGTAGTTACTGTTCCATTACTTTTTGCTGTTTACTTATTTGAGCCAACAAATGGTGCATATAGATGGATAAAGCTAGGACCATTATCCTTTCAGCCCTCTGAGTTGGCAAAATATGTAGTTGTCCTCTTTTTAGCTTGGCATTTAACTAAAAAAGGTGATGGAATAAAAGATTTTTGGCATGGAGTTATTCCACCATTATGTGTAGGTGGTCTTTATGCAGGTATGGTTCTTGCTCAAAAGAATCTTAGTGTTGCAGCTCTTATTATGATAGTAACCTTTGTTTTGCTATTTGTAGCAGGTGGTCAGAATAAGCATATGTTTGGTGTTGTAGCTCCAACCCTTGTGGCAGCAGCCTTGGTTTTTGCCTTAGGAGAGGAGTATAGAAGAGATAGAATGCTAAATTTCTTAGATCCTTGGAAAGATGCAGCTGATAAAGGATATCAGCTTATCCAGTCCTTTTATGCCTTAGGGGCAGGGGGACTTACAGGATTAGGTTTAGGACAATCAAGACAAAAGACAATATATATGCCAGAGCCACATAATGACTTTATATTCTCTATAATTGGTGAAGAATTAGGGCTAATAGGGTGCTTAGTAATAATATCTCTATTTGTATTTTTAATTTGGAGAGGTGTTAAGGTGGCAATGGAAGCAAGAGATACTTACGGTTCATTGTTAGCTATGGGGATTACAAGTATAATTGGATTCCAAGCAATAATAAATATAGCTGTTGTAACTGGTTCAATGCCTGTAACTGGAGTTCCCCTTCCTTTTATAAGTTATGGTGGAACATCATTAGCTATAACCATGACGGCAATGGGCGTGTTATTAAATATATCTAGACAGCGTGTAGGTAAAGAAGATTAATAAGATACTACTGTACAAAATGTGCAGTAGTATTTTTTATATATAAAAGTGTAAAACTTTAAGTACGAAAGGAAAAAATAAATATTTACCACACCTTTTTTATACAATTATTTATAAAAAAGTAAAGGGAGATTAAATAGATAATTATAAAAAATATCTTAATTATCATATTTTTTTAATGAAATAGGTAATATAAAGTGGTATGATATAAGAAGGAAAAGTGTATATTATGTTAATTTATAAAAAGTTTGGAATAGGGATGGATTATGGTAAAAAGCAACAATATTTATATAAGAAAAAAGAGAAAAAAAAGATTAATTAAGAAATGCATATTAATCCTTATATTATTATTAGGAATAGGAACTTTTCTAGCTTACAAAACGGAGTTTTTTACGGTAGATAAAATAGTGTATAAAGGAGATTCTTTAATAACAGGAGAGTTTGTTAAAACAAATGCAGAAGAAGTTAAGGGTAGTAATATAATTACTTTTAATAAAGATGAACTAATAAAAAAGTTAATGCAAAATCCATATGTAAATACAGTTACAATATCCAAAAAGTTACCAAAAACCTTAGAGGTTAATGTAAACGAAAAGAAAGGTATATATTATCAAAAGAATGGAAATAGCTTTGATATAATTTCTGAAGATTTACATTTATTAGAAAGAACAAATTCTTTAGATGGGAAAAACTTAATTGAAATAAAAGGACTAAATATTAAAGATAAAGAAGTTGGGATGAAAATAGAGGAAAATACAAGGTTAGAAAAAGTATTAAATTTACTATATAAAGCTGAAGAGAAAATGCAAAAAGATAATAAGGGTGTTAGTATTACATCCTTGGATGTTAATGATATGGCAAATATGAAAATTTATTTTGGTGATATCCAAGTATTATTAGGAAATGATGAAAACTTAACAAAAAAGTTAAGTGATGCTATGAATATATATATTCATGCAAAACCAAAGGAATATATAAAAGTTGGCCATGAAGGCTCACCAGATTATAAATAAGGAGGAGTAAGATGAAAAAGCAAACATCACAAATATTTGTTGCAGTAGTATGTGCATTATTAGGATTCTTACTTGCATATCAGTTTAAAATGCTTGCTAAAAAGGATGGTACTGATGGCAACATAAATAATACTGATATAATAAGTGAAGTTGAAAGTTTAAAGAAAGAAAAAGAAGAGTTAGCATCTACAAACTCAAAACTTACAGAGGAAATAAAAAAATTAGAAGAGAGTGCTACAGAAAATGGTAAGGTTGACTTAGAAGTAAAGAAAGCACTTGATAATGCAAGAATACAGCTTGGAACAGTGGATGTTAAAGGGCCAGGGATTATAGTTACTATAAAACCTAAGACACCGATATTTAGCAATGCTACTGATACAAGTGTGGATTTAGGAAGTGCTGAACTTGTACATTTAGTAAATACCTTATGGTATGCTAGAGCAGAGGCTATATCTATTAACGATTATAGAGTAACTGCTCAAACTGGTATAATGAACTCTTCTGGAACTAGTATAATATGGATAGGAACATCGGGAAGAAAGGTAAGTCCTAAAGAAACTATTGTTATAAAAGCCATAGGAGATAAAACTAAGCTAAATGTAGCATTAGATTTTCCTGGAGCTTTAAAGTTTGGTGCTTTGGATAATTATGATGTTACCTATAAGGTTGTAGATGATATATTTATTGAAAAAACTACAGAGTCATATAGAACCGATTTTATTACACCAGTAAAGGAGTAAGGAGGAATAATTAATGATAGCAATCATAGGACTTTTATTTGGAATTATATTAGGGGTTGTTTTTGATGTAAATATACCAGAAAGATTTTCACCATATATGTCAGTAGCTATTCTTGCCTGCTTAGATTCAGTTTTTGGTGCAGTAAGAGCTAATTTATCAAAGAACTTTCAAGCAGATATATTTATATCTGGATTTTTTGGGAATGCAGTGTTAGCAGCAGCGTTAGCTTATTTGGGGGATAAATTAGGAATTCCTATATATATAGCAGCAGTTATTGTTTTTGGTGGAAGAATATTTGATAATTTTGCTATTATAAGAAGATTAATCATAGAAAAATATAAAAGTAGGCAATGAGGTGATTAAATGAAAAATAAGAGCGCAAAGATTGCTCTTTTCATTGGAACACTGATAGTAGGTATATTAATTGCAATTAACTTCAATTTTGACGGGATAGCTTCAAAGCAATTAACAGCAAAGGAATATCAAGATGCTATTGAAGAGAGAACACAGCTATATAAGCAAATAAGTTTATTACAAAAAAGCAATAGAGAATTTCAAGAGAAGATAGATAAGTATAAAAATGATGATAAAATGAATGGAAAAGTATTAGAAGATATGAGAAATCAGTTAGGTGATTATGGGATGTTAACAGGGCTAAATGAGGTAAAAGGGCCTGGACTTATAATTACAATTAATGATGCTATTATTAACTATGATGAAGATACAGATTATGAAGTAATGAATAAGATATTGCATGATAGTGATATGGCTTTATTAATAAATGAGCTAAGAGGTAGTGGTGCAGAGGCTATTTCGGTAAACAATCATAGAGTAACACCTAATACTGCTGTTGTATGTAATAGTGCCTTTTTAGGATTTGATGATGGAGATAGAGAGGCAGCACCTTTTAAAATTTATGTAATAGGAAATGCAGAGTTAATGGAAGAATCCCTAAATTCAGAGGGAAGCCATTTAAGAGTATTGAAGCAATTTAGAGGTTTGGACGTTACAGTTGAAAAAAGTGATGAAATTATAATGCCAGCAGCTAGCAATCATGCTGTAGAATATGCTGAAGAAGACATTAATAAATAATATTTTTATAATATTATGAAGGATATTTAACTTTTATGCAGAATTACTTTATAGTAAAGTATTAGTTACTCTTGTTAGGAGGGAAACGGCTATGGATATAAAGAATAATATAGAAAGTTTGAGACGTAATATACCAAATGAAGTTACGCTATTAGCGGTTTCTAAGACTAAACCTCTAAATGAACTAGAGGAAGCATATAATGCAGGAATTAGGGATTTTGGAGAGAATAAAGTCCAAGAACTTAAAGATAAGTTTGAAAACTTTCATAAAGATGTAAGATGGCATTTTATTGGAAACCTTCAAACTAATAAAGTGAAATATTTGGTGGGTAAAACTTTTCTTATTCATTCCCTTTCTAGTATTAAGTTATTAGAAGTTATAGAAAAGGAATTTGGTAAAAAGAATATTATAGCTGATACTTTAATTCAGATAAATATTGGTCGTGAAGAAAGTAAGGGTGGTCTACTTGAGGAAGACTTAGATACTTTAATAGAAGCGATTGAAAAATGTAAATTTGTTAAAGTAAAAGGGATAATGTCTGTTATACCAAAGGGAAATGAAGAGAGCAATAGGTATTATTTTAAAAAGGTAAAGGATATTTTTGATTCATTAAAAAATAAGGAATTTAAAAATATACAAATGGAAATTTTGTCTATGGGAATGACACACGATTATCATATTGCTATAGAAGAAGGATCAAATTTCATTAGAATTGGAGAGGGAATCTTCGGAAAGAGAAATTATAATTTACAGGAGGAAAAGTAAATGAGTGACATGAAAACAAAATTAAAATCATTTTTAGGGTTTGGAGAATACGATGAGTATGATGAGGAGTTCGACGATTTAGACGAATTAGAAGATGAAGATGGATTAGAGGAAGCTATTGAACCTGTTATCCAAAATAAAAAGAACAATAAAGTTGTAAATATTCATACTTCATCATCTGCAAAAGTTACTATAACTAAACCAGTAGCATATGAAGAAGCTACAGAAATATGTGATGCATTAAAAAATAGAAGAATAGTTCTTGTAAATACAACAGCTCTTGAAATTAGAATAGCTCAAAGATTATTAGATTTCATTAGTGGATCTTGTTATGCTTTAGGTGGAGAACTTCAAGAAATTGAAAAGGGTGTATATATACTTTCACCATCAAATGTAGAAGTAACGAATGAATTAAAGAGTGAATTAAGTTCAAAAGCATTATTTAGTTGGACAAAGTAGGTGGGTATAATGGGAATGTTACTAAATCTAATTTCTACATTTTTTAGAGTACTAGAAGTAATAATAGTTATAGAATGCCTAGGATCATGGATTATTCAAGATAGAGGCAATGAAATAATGAGATTTTTAAATAGTATAACTTCCCCAGTGTTAGAACCATTTAGGCAAATACAATATAAGTTTTTAGGAAACTTACCTATTGACTTATCACCAATATTTGCAATATTTGCGATTCAAATAGTCGAAAGACTATTGTATATGATATTTTAACAATGGATAAGAAGACTCTATTACAAAGTTTCAATGAAGAGGATAGGTTAGAAGTTTTAAACTTATATGAAAAATATGAGTTGTCCTATGAAAAGGATATACCCTTGTTTGGTAACAACTTTTATCCACCTAACATATGGAAGTTTTTTGAGAAGTTTACAAGCACTAATGATTTTAAAGTAACATCATCTGGATTTTTTGAAGATGCAGAGAGAAGAATGATGTCTTTCAATAATATTTATGAAATTCCATTTCCTATGAAAATATTAAAAATAATAAATACATCTAAGTTTACAACACCTAGTCATAGAGATTATTTAGGATCAATTTTAGCTCTAGGGATAAAGAGAAATAAACTTGGAGATTTAATTATAAAAAGTGGTGAATGCTATTTACCTGTATGTGAAGAGATTGCTGATTATATAATAAGTAATTTAGAAACAGTAGGTAAATCACCCTGTAAGGTTATTCTTTTAGAAGAAGATTTTATTCCTTTTACACCTGAATTTAAGGAAGAGATTATTTTAATACCATCTTTAAGGCTAGATTCTATAGTATCTAAGGTAATGAAGTTATCTAGAAGCAAAGCACAAGATGTAATAGAAGCAGGTAAAGTTTTAGTTGATTATAATACCATTAGAGATAAAAGCAAAGAGGTATTAAGTGGTGAGAGAATAACTATAAGAGGAGTTGGAAAGTTTATTTTGGGAGATATAGTTGGGAATAGTAAAAGTGGTAAATATAAAGTAATTATAAAAAAATATACATAATAGAGGTGGGATTTTATGAAACTTACGCCAATGGACATTAATAATAAGGAATTTAAAAGAGGATTAAGAGGGTATAATCCAGAGGAAGTTGATGAATTTTTAGATGAAGTAGTAGAAAACTATGAAGAATTATACAAAGATAATTCTAAATTAAGAGAAAAGGTTGCCACATTAACAGAGCAAATAGAGCATTACTCTAAAATCGAAAGTACTATTCAAAACACTTTAGTTTTAGCACAAAATGCTGCGGATCAAGCAAAGAGTTCAGCAGAAAAAGAGGCAGAACTAGTAGTTAAGAATGCAAATGAAACTGCACAAAGAATAGTTGATAAAGCTCATGCAGATGTTATTCAAATAAATGATGAATATGATAGAGTAAAACAAGAATTTATTAAATTTAGAGCTAAGTTTAGAAACTTTATAAATACTCAGTTAGAAACCTTTGATGATTTAGAAAAGGACGTAACTAAGAATTATAATATTTCAACTCCTGTAGAGGATGAAGCTGCAATTGATAGCGAAGTTCAATTTAATGAAGAATCATTTAAAACAATAGAAGAAGATATTCTAACTGACAATATAGACGAAATAAAGAGTTTCTTTGCTTCTAAAGAAGATTAGTATTATACATATAACACCACAACAAATGTTGTGGTGTTTTTAATGTCATAAGTTGACCGGCTAAACATAGGTATATTATAATGTTATGGAATAGAAACAGAGGAGTTTAACGAATGGAAGAAACTATTTTTAATATTAGTGCTGACTTTGAAGGAGAAAGAATTGATAAATACTTATCACAAATTTTTAAGGATAAGTCAAGATCGTTTATACAGGGCTTAATTGAAAAAGGAAATATATTAGTTAATGACAATAATATAAAAAGTAATTATAAATTAAAGGCTTTTGATGAAGTGAAAGTTATTATGCCAGAACCTGTACATTTAAAAGTAGAAGCAGAAAACATACCATTAGATATACTATATGAAGATAAGGATGTAATAGTTGTTAATAAACCTCAAGGAATGGTTGTACATCCTGCTCCAGGTAACTATAATGGAACTTTAGTAAATGCTTTGTTATATCATTGTAATGATTTATCTTCTATAAACGGAGTTATAAGACCTGGTATTGTTCATAGAATTGATAAGGATACCACAGGCGTTTTAATTGTTGCTAAGAATGATGAGGCTCATAACTTTTTATCAGATCAATTAAGAGATCATTCTATGAAAAGAGAGTATTATGCCTTAGTTGAGGGTAGAATTAAAGAGGATGAAGGTACTATTGATAAGCCTTTAGCAAGAAGTAAGAAGGATAGATTGAAAATTGGAATTGTAGAAGGTGGAAGAAGAGCTGTAACTCATTATACAGTAGTAGAAAGATATAAGAATACTACATTAGTAAAATGTGTTTTGGAAACAGGAAGAACTCATCAAATTAGAGTTCATATGTCTTCTATAGGTCATCCTCTAGTTGGAGATCCATTATATGGATTTAAGAAGAGTAAATATAGACAGGATGGTCAGATGCTACATGCTAAAACATTAGGATTTATTCATCCAAGAACAAAAGAATATATGGAATTCTCATCTGAATTACCATTATATTTTGAAAAAATGTTGGAAAAACTAAGAAGTGAAGTTGTATAGGGAGGGTAAGCTATGAATTTAAAAGCTAACTTGCTTGATGATAAAGCTATAAAAAGAAGTTTAATAAGAATATCTCATGAAATTATTGAAAGAAACAAAGGTGTTGAAGATATAGTTTTAGTAGGGATAAAAAGAAGGGGATATCCTTTAGCTCAAAGAATTGCTGTAGAAATTAATAATATTGAAGGAATAAATGTACCAGTAGGAAGTGTAGACATAACTTTCTACAGAGATGATTTAACATTAACTGGAGAGTCTCCAAAAGTAAAAAATATAGACCTAGGTGTAAATATTCATAATAAAAAAGTAGTATTAGTAGATGATGTGTTATATACATGTAGAACAGTTAGAGCTGCAATTGATGCAGTTATTGATACAGGAAGACCTCAAGGAATACAATTAGCAGTATTAATAGATAGAGGACATAAGGAACTTCCAATAAGAGCTGATTATGTTGGTAAAAATATTCCTACGTCAAAGAATGAGAAAATTGCAGTAAGTATAAAAGAAATAGACAACGAAGATTCAGTAAAGATTTATGAAGACTAAGGAGAATAACATATGGATTTTGATTTAATTGCTACCACTACTTTTGGTATAGAAGGTATAACAGCTAAAGAATTAAGAGCTTTAGGATATGATGATGTTAAGGTTGATACAAGTAAGGTGCATTTTAAAGGAGATGAGATGGATATTGCTATTGCTAATATTCATTTAAGAACCGCTGATAGAGTTTTAATTAAAATGGCAGAGTTTGAAGCTAGAAGCTTTGAAGAATTATTCCAAGGAACAAAGACGGTAAATTGGAGTAAATTAATACCTAAGAACGGTAAGATGCATGTTGTAGGAAAGTCAGTGAAGTCAACTTTATATAGTGTTCCTGATTGTCAATCAATTGTTAAAAAAGCTATTATAACTAGCATGAGTGAAGCTTACGGTATAACAGAATTTAAAGAAGATGGGCCTGTATATAAAATAGAGGTTGCCATATTAAAAGATAAGGTAACCTTAACAATAGATACATCTGGTTCAGGGTTACATAAGAGAGGATATAGAGAAAATTCAGGAGCTGCACCTTTAAAAGAAACTTTAGCAGCAGCCATGATACTTCAATCAAGATGGCAAGATTCTTATGAACTTATAGATCCTTTCTGTGGTTCAGGGACAATCTTAATTGAGGCTGCTATGATTGCTCAAAATATAGCACCAGGATTAAATAGAGAATTTGTATGTGAAACATGGCCAACTATGCCTATGTACATTTTTAATGGAGTTAGAGATGGAGCAAGAAAATCTATAAAAAATAAAGATATTAAGCTTGTTGGGTATGATATTGATACATGGGTTTTAAGAACAGCAGAAAATAATGCAGCTAAAGCAGGAGTAAGTCAGTGGATAGAATTTCATAAGAGAGATTTTAGAGAGTTTTCTAATAAGAGAAAATATGGATTTATAATTTCTAATCCACCATATGGTGAAAGATTAAGTGATAAGAGAGAAGTTGAAGAGCTTTATAGAAAGTTTGGAAAGTATAAGGAAGATTATAAAAATTGGGAATTTAATATTCTTACATCATATGAAGGTTTTGAGAAGCCATTTGGAAGAAAGGCAACAAAGAACAGAAAATTATTCAATGGTAAATTAAAATGTTATTACTATCAATACTTTGATAATGATTTAATTAAGAATGAAGGTAGTACTGTAATACAAGAAATGATTAGAAATAGCTAAAAAAGAACCAGAGGATTTTCTCTGGTTCTTTTATTATAGTTTTTGTATTTTTAAACTTTCATAGTCCTTAGGATCTACAAACATAGTTTTATTAGTATAATATATAACCATACCTGGTTTAGCACCATTTGGTTTCTTTAAGTTTTTAACTTCTGTATAATCAACTGATACTTTAGAATCATTTTTACCTTTACTATAATAGGCAGCTATAATTCCAGCTTCCTCTAAAGTAATTTCATCTACAGGATTTGCTTGTATAATTACATGTGATCCAGGAATGTTTTTTGTGTGAAGCCACATATCATTTCTATTTGCAAACTTAAGGCTTAGGTAATCGTTTTGTAAGTTATTTTTACCTACATAAATATCTATGCCTTGAGATGATAAGAAGTGTAGAGGCTTGCTTTCCTTTACTTTTTTATTACCTTTAGATGTATTTTTAAATTTAATATATCCTGTTTCAATTAATTCCTTTTTAATTTGTTCAATTTCATCATATGATTCTACATTTAATATATTTGTTAAAACAGAATTTAAATAATTTAATTCATCTTCGTTCTTTTCAAGCTGCTCTAAGGCCCATTCCTCAGATTTTTTTAATTTATTATATTTTTTATAGTACTTTTGAATATTTTCAGAAGGACTTTTATTAGGATCAAGGGAAATAGTTAAATATTCTTCTTCCTTATCGTTATAAAAGTTTAGTAAGGAGATTTTATCATCTCCAGGCTTTATCATATAAATATAAGAAGTAAGTAAATCACCCTTTATTTTATAGCCATCTTTCTTTCCACCTTCTTCAATATTTCCATTTAATATTTTAGACTTTTTATTACATCTATCTATATTAGTATGTATTAATTTTTGAAGGGAAATGGATCTATTATTTAATCTATCTTGTTTATCTTTAGTTCTAAAGAAATCATCAAGAATAATAGATGGATTTTCATATTTTATATTTTTATAACCATTATAGTATGAATTTAAATTAGCACAATAAAAGTCCTTATATATACCATCAGAATCCGTAATAATATTAAAGGAAGGATGGTTACAAATATCATTTATTGAACTTGTTGTATATTTATATAATGATGAAATATTACTAGTAGATATATTTTCTTTTAAAGAATTTTCATAAAGCTCTTTTGAAAGTGGTTTTGAAACTCCTGTTAAAAGCTTAGAGAAAAATAAATCATTATATTCTAAGTTATTTTCCTTAATAAAATTAGTCATTTCATTTATATCTAGGCTAAAAGGATTTAGTTTTGTAGACTTGGGTGGTTCAACATAAGTAGCTCCAGGATATAATACTCTATAACTATTAATATCTGGTGTTATATGTTTTATAGATTCCATTATTTTATTATCTCTATTTCTAACTAAAGTAATGTTAGAGTGTCTACCCATTATTTCAACTATAAGAGAATATTCACTATCAAATCCAAGTTCATCCCTTGATTCTACTTTAATTATTACAATTCTATCTCCATCTTTTTGATACACGTCAACAATTCTACCAGATGTAAGATACTTTCTTAAAACCATAAGATACATTGGTGCTTTAAGAGGATTTTCTTTAGAAGTTTCAGTAAAATGAATCCTTGGAAATTTTGATGAAGCAGATATAAGAAGTTTATAATTCTTTCTATCTTTTCTAATAGTTAATATTACCTCATCTTTTTCAGGTTGATTAATTTTATCTATTTTACTGTATATTAATACATCTTTAAGATTATTAATTAAACTGTTTAAAAATATTCCGTCTAGTGCCATATTATTCTTCCTTTCAATATAATAAACTTAGTATACCATTAAAAATATGGTAAGTTAAGTGTAATGAATTTGTAATATTTTTATTGGCAAAATAAGAAGGAATTATTAATGAAAAGATAGAAGTAAATATATTAATAAAATATATTGTAATTGGTCATATTAAAGAGTATTATGTAATACGGAAATAGTGCTTTTATATATAGAAATGTATAGAATATAATACTGAATGTGATTTGAGGGAGAAGAGATGAAGATTAGTAGAAGTAGGAGAGTTGGGACAATAGGTATTTTATTCTGTTCTTTATTTTTAATGTCATGTAGTAAACCTAGTGATGATGTTGAAATGGTGGAAGGGATTAAGTTAAATAAGGGAGCAATTATAGAAAATGACGGGGGAAATTATTCAAATTATAACTATAGACAAGGGAAGTATGAGAAGGTTAATGATGATGAAGTAATAGGATTATATGAGCATAATAGCGATAATTATATTGCACAAAAAGATGGTAAGTATATTGCTTTTTATAGTGGTAAAATAATTGAGCTTTCAAATATTGAAATTGGAGATGATGGACTAAAAATGTCTCCAAGTGGTGAATATCTATCATTATATAGAAATATAGATGGGGTTACTACCTATAAGGTAATTAGGTTATCAAATGGTGAATATGTAGATTTTAATACTGATACAGGTATATCAGGTCATTATTTAGATTGGATAGATTCTAATACTTTAGTTTACTATGGAGTAAATAATGAAGGAGTTAATGGCATTTTTACATATAATCTAGAAAGTAGTGAAGAAAAGTTACTTTATAATATTGATGGGGGTATAGTTCAGTATTTAAGTACAGATTCTGAAGGTATAGTTATATTACAGGAAACGATTAATGATGAGAAAATACTTCAAGTTATTAATAGTAAAACTAGTGAAGTGAAAACTATATCTAAAGATATAACTAGATTGTATGATATAGTTAATGTTGATGGAAATTATTATGTTTTAGGTGAATTTAATGATGGAATATTATCTATATATAAGTTACAAGATGGTAAGCATTATAGGCTAATCTTTGATTTTCCTAGTAGTATTAAAGCAACTAGATATGGATTGGCAGTAGATGAAGATGGAAATATTTTATTCATTGGAAGTAATTCAGATCCTGAACTAGAAGAAATATATAGTATAAGCAAAGATGGAACAATAAGAAAAGTTTCAGAATCTAAAAATGAATATTCTTTTGTAAAATAGGTAAGAGAAATCTTACCTATTTTTATTTTTTTGTATATTATGTGGCCAAGATGGCAAGGTTCTAGAAGTGGAGGTGTAAAGTTGTCAAATAATGATAGATTAATAGATAAAATAGATATAAGAGTAGCAAGAAAATTGTCTATAAATCAAGCAAAAGAGTATGGAATCTTACCTATTTATGAAGATGAAAAAAATGTTTATATTGCAGCAACAGAAACACCCAATAATGAAATAATTGATATATTAAGTTTTTTGTTTAACAAGAAAATAAAACTTATTTATAGAGAAAAAGATGAAATTTTAGAGCTAATTCAGAATATGTTGAATTTTAAAATGGAAGATATAGAAGCAGTGATATTTGAAGAAGCTATAGCATGTAATGCAAGTGATATACACTATGAACCAGAAGAAAATGGGTTAAATATTAGATTTAGAATAAATGGCTCATTAACATTAGTAAGAAAATTAAGTTTAGAGGATTATCAAAAAATATCATCTAGATTAAAAATTAAGGCTGACATGGATATTACGGAAAAAAGAAGACCCCAGGATGGGAAGCTTTTTATGTGGTGTAAGGATAAAAAATATAATTGTAGATTATCTACAGTGCCAGTTATATATGGAGAGAAAATTGTTCTTAGAATTCTTTATAGTGATAGATTTTTAACCCCTATAGAAGATTTACAGTTTACTAGGGAACAGCAAGAAACATTAAGCAGAATTATTAGACTTAAAAATGGACTTGTGCTAGTTAATGGACCAACAGGAAGTGGTAAATCAACAACACTTTATACAATTTTAAATGAAATAAAGGATGACGATATAAATATATCAACCCTCGAAGACCCAGTTGAGGTAACAATGAAGGGGATAAATCAAGTGAATTTAAATTATAAAATTGGACTTACATTTGTTGAAGGTTTGCGTAGTCTATTAAGACAGGATCCTAATGTGATAATGGTTGGAGAAATTAGAGACGAAGAAACTGCGAAAATGGCTGTTAGATCTGCAATAACAGGGCATAAGGTGTATTCTACAATACATACGAAATCACCAAGAGAAGTGTATTTAAGGCTTGAAGAAATGGGAGTAAAGGGCTACCTAATAAAAGATGCTTTAGTAGGTATTATTTCTCAAAGGTTAATAAAGCTATTATGTAAATGTAAAGAGGAAATTGGAGTTATAGACCTTAATGGAGAAAGTATAGAAATATACAAAAAGTGTGGCTGCAATATTTGTAATAATAGTGGATATATTGGTAGGCAACTAATTGCATCTGTTTATCATATAGATAAGAAGTTAAAAGGTGAGCTTAGTAAAATATATGAAAAGGAAGATTTACTTTCCAACTGTCAGATGGTAAGTAGCTTAAGAGATTTACTTTTAAAAGGGGTAATTGATTATTACGATTATTTAAGTATTTTAGAAGGGGAAGAATTAAATGAAGATTAGCTATGGTGATTTAACAATAATAGCTGAAAACTTGGGGAGCTTGTATGAAGATGGTATAGCTATAGGTGATGGACTAGAGCTATTAAATGAATTACCCTTAAGTAAAAATTATAAAAATAGTATAACTTATATTCGTAACGATATTTTACTAGGAAAAAGCTTAAGTGAAGCTTTTAGTAAGTTTGATGAACTATATCCAGGACTTTTTATTGGAATATTAAAGGTAGGAGAAAACAGTGGCCAGCTAGGAAGAACCTTTAATAAGCTTGAAATGTTCTACTCTAAACTAGGTAACATAAAAAAAGAAATAAAAAATGCTTTAATATATCCCAGCTTTTTAATAGGTACTTTAATTTTATTAGGAGTTTTTTTAGCATTTGTACTTATTCCATCTTTTTATGAGAGTTATAAAAATGCAGGAAGTGAGGCGCCAAAAGTTGCCGAATTCTTATATAATTTAAAACTAAGTTTTAATGATAGTCCTATTTTGTCTATAGTAAGCGTTATATGCTATCTACCTATAATTCCATTAATAATTTTTCAAGTTTCAAAATACTTTAAAGGAAGATTTAAGTTCATTAGAAAAGTAAAAATTGTGAAAGAGTTAGAAGAATTTATATTTATGTTGATTTTGTCATTAATTTTAGATAGTGGTGTATCTTTGCCAATAGGTTTTAGTTACTGCTCAGATTCAAATGATATAAAATTTCTAAGTGACATTTTAAAGGGAATAAATGAAGAGATATTAAAGGGAAAAGAACTTAGTGAGTGCATAAGTAATTTAAGTTTCCTATCTAAGTATTCAATATCAATGATAAAGCTTGGTGAGAATAGTGGGTCACTTACAGTAAGGGTAAAAAAGGCAGAAGAGAGATTGGAAAAGAGAACCAAAGAGAGTGTTTCAAAGCTCTTATCATTAATTCAACCAACTTTAATCATAACTATGGCTCTTGGGGTTTTGGTATTTATATGGGTATTTGTATTACCTATGTTCGATATGATTTATGGAGGAGTTATGTAGTTGAAGAAGGGATATACGCTTATAGAATTGGTAGTAGTAATGCTAATACTTGGGATTATACTTTCCTTTAGCTTTAGTGGTTATAATCTCTATAAAAGTTTTGAGGAAAATATAAAAGTAGAGAATTTTTTATATGAGTTAGAGGACACTTTTTGTTATGGAAGAGATTATTGCAAGAACAATGGTGTTATTGGGACTATAAAATTAAGAGAATATGAAGATAAGTTTATTATTTTATTTAGTAGCGGAGGTGACACTAAGATTAAAAGGGAATTGGAAAAGAGTATAATGATTGATAATGATTATGTTTTATTTTATCCGATAGTTGATAGCTATGATATTAGTAAATACGGAATAGTACAATCTAAAACTACACTTCTTAAAGACAGCAGAAACAATAAATATCAGCTCTCTATTAATCCAACAGTGAATAATATTTATGTGGGTAAAAGAAAAAATGGTTAGAAAAGAAAAGGGAAATATACTTTTAGAATTAGTGGCTGGTCTTTTTATATTAAGTATAATTGGACTTTTAGCTTTTAATCTAGCAATTTCAGCAAATAAATATCTACAAAATGAAAAGGAAGATAGAGAAACTTATGAATGCTTTCATGCAGTAGTAAATGAAATAAGATACAACTTAGATAAAGAGAAATTTAAAAGTAAAGCAGTTAGAAATAAGGTTAAGATTCCGTATGATAAAAATTTACTTGAAGAGTTAAAAAGTAAGGACTTGTTAGATATTGCATATAGTGAGGAAAGCAACTTTTTGATGATAGAATTTAGTGATGAAAGAAAAGAGTTTGTCATAAGGTTAGAGGATGGTGAAAAGGTATTAGAGCAAAAGGTAATGGGAAGCTTGTAAATACTAATTCTAATAAAGGATTCACTTTACTAGAAACAACAATTTATTTGAGCATATCATTAATAATAATTTCAATTGCAGTAAGTACAGCTATAGAAGCTTATAACTACACTAGAAATTTAATTATTAAAAGTAGAGAAATCAATCAAGTTTATAATGCTTTTAGTACAATTGATTACTTTTCGTCTAAAGAGGATGTGTTTAAAGTAGATAAAAGTGAAGATACAGTTGAAATATATGAAAATATAGGAATTGAAAATTATAAGATAAAAAGGGTTTTAAAGAGAGGAAATAATTTAAGTATTGTTCATTACAATGAAACTAATGTTCAAGAGGTAAGCAATAATCCAATAATAGAAAGCATAGAGGATTTTAAGGTTTATAAAAAAGGAAATCTAGTATATGCAGAAATAACTAAAGGGGGAGAGAGGTACATTAAATGTATTTAAGAAAAGAAAAAGGTTATGTATTAATTAATCTCATTTATATATTAATGTTAATATCTTTCTTTTCTACAGTATTAGTGACAATGATAATAAATGGACTAAAGAGGGAAAAATTTGATCAGTATTATAGCAAAGATATGAAAAGTTATAATTTAGAATGTGAAATAGAAGAGTTAGATAATTATTTAATAGTTAATAACACTGCTATAAATTACTTGAAAAATAATAGTGATGACAAGGTATATATAAGAGAAAATGTTTTTTTGAAATATGACATAAATAAAAAGGTTTTTATTTTAGGTAATGATGAAAATTATACATTTTTAAAAGAAGATGGTAGTGGAAAAAGTTTAATACCTTATAGTTATAGGTATTAAAATGGAGGTGTTTAGTGGAAAATAATTTAATAGAAATATGTAATGAAAAAATTTTCTATAAAAATAATACATACAATTTTTCTTTGGAAATCCTAAGGGGAATTAAATTAGGTAAAAAGAGAAAAGTAATAATTTTAGGAGAGGATTTATATACAAAAAAGATAAAGCTAAATAGAAAAGTTAAAGTTAAGGAAGAAGAAATTCAGACTGTAATAGAAAGAGCTTTTGGAAGTAGTGAAGATTTTTTGTTTCATTATGAATTTTCTAGAAGAAAAGGTGAACTTATAATATATGCTGTTAAAGGTGGAATGAAAATACGTGAATTATGCCAAGGAGCAGCATCTATTACAGTAGAGCCTATTCAGATGTGTTTTTTTAAAAAGTTTAAAAAGAATGTAAGGGAAAAGAACTGGGAAACTTTATTTAGTTATAAGGGAAACTACTATTATATTTCATGTGATAATAATTTTATAGCTAGAAGTTTTGTAGACACTAGCCTTTCAAGGTTTATTGAGAAATATCTAGAAGTGGAAAGAGAGAAAAATCTAAAAACATACATTGAAGAGGGCATTTCAAAAGAGTTTCCAGAGAGTTATAACACTTTTGTCATAAAGGATTTTGGAGAGGTATTAAATGCAAAAAAAGTTTATAAATAAAAATTTTCTACCAATAGAATATGTAAATGATAAGGTGAGGAAAGATTCAAAGGATGAAAAAAGAGGATTATATATTTTAATAATCACAGCACTTATCTTATTACCGTTTTCATTAAGAAGTATAAATACTAAAGAAGAGGTTAAAATAGAAAATGTAGAATATGCGAGTGCAAATTGTATAAAAAAGGATGAAGTTATATTTTGGCTTAGTTTAAATAAGAATGGCGTAAAAGGAAATATAGTTAAAAATAATGCCTCACTAGAAGTAAGCAACAATGAAACTTTAGAGCAATTAAGTAAAGATGATAAGGTATCTATAAATAATATATATTATCTTGGCGATGATAAATATAAAATAGAACTAATAAAGAGGTAATAGTATGAAAAATAAAATACTAGCTATAGTTTTATTGATTTTTATAGGTATTGAATCCTACTTTATATTTTATTCTAAAAAAGAAGAGGCAAAGCCTACACTGACAGAAAAAGTTATAGTAAAAAAATACTCGCTTACAGAAGTTTTAGAATACTTAAATGATAACACAATAGAAGTGAAAAATATTTATAAATCAGGAGAAGATTATATTATTAATGGCGTAATAAGCGGAGAAAATGGGGAGTTTTTGAAGAAAATAAATTCTCTAGATAAGTTAAATATTTTAGATTATTCGTTAGAATTACATTCAGATACTATATATGGAAATTTTACATTTAAATATTCATAATAGGAGAATTTTAGGTAGAAGTGACTAAAATAATTGCAATTCTAGTTTTCTTCTGATAAAATAAATTTGTTGTGTATACGGAAATTGTTAGATGCAATAAGAGTATCGTATATTTTAGGTATTTATATTTGAAACTTATACATTTTGGAGGGATATTTAAATGATATCAGCAGGAGATTTAAGAAAAGGTACGACTTTTGAACATGAAGGACAAGTTTACACAGTTGTAGACTTCTTACACGTTAAACCAGGTAAGGGAGCAGCTTTCGTTAGAACAAAGTTAAGAAATGTTATATCTGGTGGTGTTACAGATACAACTTTCAACCCAACTGCAAAGTTCCAAGAAGCAGTTATTGAAAGAAAAGAAATGCAATACCTTTATAGCGATGGAGAATTATACTACTTCATGGATCAAGAAACATATGAGCAAATTCCACTAAACTATGAAAAAGTAGAAGATGCTATAAAGTTCTTAAAGGAAAATATGTTTGCAATAATTAAGTTCTATAAGGGAGAAGCTTTCTCAGTAGAAGCTCCAAACTTCGTAGAATTACAAATCACTCACTGTGAACCAGGTGTAAAGGGTAATACTGCTACAAATGCATTAAAGCCTGCTACAGTTGAAACAGGTGCAGTAGTTAATGTTCCAATGTTCGTTAATGAAGGAGATACTATAAGAGTAGATACAAGAACTGGCGATTACATGGAAAGAGTTTAATATTAAGAAAGTTGCTAAGTTCAATTTGCTTAGCAACTTTTTGCTATCTATGAAATACATACAAGGAAGTGTTTGTATGAAGGAAATAAGAAATAATATAGAAAAATTAAAAGAAGAAATTTCAACTATAGATAAATCAGAGTATAAAAGCGTTTTTAACAATATTTCATCAATTTTAGATGGATTAAGTAATAAAATTGATGAAATTATGGTGAATGAAGCTGTTCTTTCTGAAAACTTAAAGTATATGGATGATGATATATCAGAAATTCAAGAAGAATTGTTTGAGGAAGTATCATTAGAAGATTTAGATGAATTTGAATCAGAGTATACAGAAGTTAGCTGTAGTAAATGTGCAAAACCTATCTTTATTGAAGCCTCTGCATTAGAAGAAGATAATATACCATGTCCATATTGTGGAGAAAATATAGTGAAATAATTTTTAAGAATCCTTTTTAGGATTCTTTTTTTTATTCATTACCTTTAGTAGGAGCGGGTGGATATTTATTTTTCTGTGACTTGGAGCTTGTGACGGAAGGAGAAAAATAAATATCCACCCCAATTTTTTTATGCAAAATAATTAGTTCACATATTTTTATAAAATAAGGTTATAATTTTTAAATTACGTAAATAGAAATTATATAGGAATCAAACTAGGGAGGAGGAAGTGATGGATATTTTGGATGAGGGAATAGTAAAATTATTTCCACCTAGAGTCGTAGAGGCTTTAGGAGAATATTTGAAAGATAATGCTTTACAAGAGATAAGGTTAAAAATAGAGAAACCAATAATAATTACATCATCTAAAGGTGAGGTGGTACTTAGCTATATATTGGGAAGAGAAGACATAAAGTACATACTTCAAAGAATTTCTAACTATTCATTATATGCCTATGAAGAAGAAATAAGACAAGGATTCATAACTATACGAGGAGGGCACAGAGTTGGACTAGCAGGTGAGTGTGTTATGGATAATGGAAAAGTAAAAACTATAAGAAATATTTCTTCATTAAATATAAGAATTTGTAGGGAGATACTTGGGTGTTCAAAAAAAGTTATGAAATATATAGTGGAAGATAAAAAGGTATTAAATACCTTGATTATTTCACCACCTAAGTGTGGTAAAACAACTATTCTAAGAGATATTGCAAGGAACCTATCTGATGGGGGCAAAAAGATATCAATTATAGATGAAAGAAGTGAAATTGCAGCTAGTTATCTTGGAGTACCTCAAATGAAAGTTGGAATAAGGACTGATGTTCTTGATAATTGTTTAAAAAGTGAAGGGTTAATTATGGCCATAAGAAGTTTATCACCAGAGATTATTATATGTGATGAAATAGGAACATTAAAGGATATTGAAGCACTTATTATGGCTTTTAATTCAGGAGTAAACATTATTGTAACCTTACATGGAGAAAGTATTGATGATTTAACAAACAGAAGTGTTTTTAAAGAGCTATTGGAAAATAACGTTGTAGAAAGAGTTATTTTGCTGAGCAATAGAGAGGGTGTTGGGACAGTAGAGAATGTTTATTCATTAAGCAAAGGAGGAGAAAAAAAGTGGTCAAGATTATATTGATAATTAGTATTTTCTCTATATTTACTTTTGCAGGGTATATTTATGGTGAGAGTTTTAGAAAAAGGTTATTAAATCTTAACGAATGCTATAAAGGGGTATTACTATTACAAAATGAAGTTGTATTTAATACAACACCATTACCAGAAGCCTTGTATGAAATATCAAAAAAAAGCAAGGAGCCATTTAATAAACTAATATCAAACGTTTCAGATGACTTGAAAAATGGGGAAATAGGAGATGTTTATATAGCCTTTAAAGAAAATTATGAAGATGTTAAAGAAGAGGTTTATTTGAATAAAGAAGATAAGGATATCTTAGGAGATTTTCTAAAATCCTTAGGTTACTCTGGGGTTTATGGGCAAGAGAAGATTTTTAATCTAGCATTAGAAAACTTAAAGATAAATATAAAAGAAGCTGGAGAAGAATCTAAAAAGAATACAAAGCTTTATAGATATTTAGGAATGTGTTTTGGGGCAATGATATCCATATTTTTATTGTAGATTAGGAGGAAGATTATGCTGGATTTAAGTATACTTTTTAAAATAGGTGGGGCAGGAATTATTTTGGTGATATTGGACAAGGTTTTAACTAGTAGTGGAAAAAGTGAAATAGCAGCTATCACTAACATAGCAGGAATAGTAATTATATTAATTATGATAATTTCATTAATTAGTAATTTGTTTAATACAGTAAAGACAATGTTTATGTTCTAGGTGATAGTAAGATGATGATTTTAAAGGTTATTTCCTTTGCGCTTGTTGCCCTATTTTTATATTTACTTTTTAAAGATAAAAGAGGAGACCTAGCAGCCTTAATTCTTTTAGCTGCTGGTGTAGTGATTTTTATATATTGTATTTCACAAGTTAGTGAAGTAGTTAATTTCCTGAAGAACATAGCTGATAGAGCAGGTATAGATACAGTTTATATACAGATAGTACTTAAGATATTAGCTATAGCATATCTGGCCAGTTTTGCAAGTGAAATATGCAAGGATGCAGGGGCTGGAAGTTTAGCATCCAAGGTTGAGTTTTCAGGGAAGATGTTCATACTAGTTTTAGCAATTCCAATATTGATGGCTGTATTAGACTCTATATTACAAATTTTGTAGGTGTAAATATGAAGAGATTTAAGAGACTTATGATTTTATTAGTGATAAACATATGTATTTTTTCTATCATATCTCCAACAGCTATAGTTAATGCAGAAGAAGAAGAAAATAAATCGGCTATTGAGACAATAGTAGATGAGGGAATGATAGATCCTGAAACAAATAAAGATTTAATGGGACTTTATGATTATATCAATAAGATGAAGGTAGATGTTGAGCTTATGAATGATCTTGACCCTGTTGAATATGTAAAAAGCTATATAACAAATGGAAAGGGTAACCTATCCTTTTCACAGTTAGGCAAGGCTGTAGTTTCTCTTCTATTTAAAGAAGTTGGTAGTGTATTAAAGCTTGCTATTTCAATGATAGTAATATCTATATTATGTACCTTGTTAAAAAATCTACAGGATGCTTTTAGTACAAAAAGTATATCTCAGATAGCTTTTTATGCATGTTATGCAGTTATGGTTATGCTTCTTTCAAAAAGCTTTTTAATATCAATATCTGTAGCAAAAGATGTTATTAATGGTGTAGCAGATTTTATGGCAGCAATTTTACCTGTTTTGGTTACAATGATAGCTTTAGCAGGAGGTGTTACTCAAGCAGCAACCATAGACCCAATTGTAATGGCAGCAGTTGTAATAATACCAAGGATATATGTAACTGTAATAATTCCATTAATTATGGTAGGTTTTGTTCTACAATTTGCTAACAATCTTTCGGAAGAGCATAAAATAGATAACCTGTGTAAATTATTAAAGCAGTGGACAGTATGGATCCAAGGAATAATAATTACCTCTTTTATAGCTCTTTTAACAATAAGAGGTATAACTAGTACAACGATAGATGCTGTTGCTTTAAAAACAACAAAATTTGCAGTAGATAATTTTATACCTATAGTAGGTAAAGCTTTTTCAGATGCAATTACATCAGTTGCTGGATATTCCTTAATTATAAAAAATGCAATAAGTGGAATTGGACTTATGGTTATAATACTTATCATTCTATATCCAATAATAAAAATGGTTCTTATGACATTTATATATAAAATGTCAGCAGCACTTGTAGAGCCAATAAGTGATAAAAGAATAACAAGTACAATTGCAGCAACAGGGGATTCATTGGTATTGTTGTTATCATGCGTTTTAAGCGTAAGTTTAATGTTCTTTGTTTTGTTAGCAATTATGGCCTCTGCTGGAAAGTTTATTGTGGGGGGATAAGAGATGGAGTTAATTAAAGGTTTTATAACAACACTTGTTACTACATTAATATTTATTACAGCTATAGAGCTTGTTGGACCAGATAACAGCATGAAAAAATATTTGAAGTTTGTAATGGGTCTAATACTGGTAGCTGTATTATTAAATCCAATTGTAAAGTTCTTTTCACAGGGGGAAACAGCCTTAACATCTATTATTGATCAATATGATAAAGAGATAGAAGAAGGCATAAGTAAAGAGGATACTACTATAGCAACACAGCAACTTAGAGAGGACAGTTTTAAGGATAACTTTAATAAAAACTGCATTAATAAGTTATTAAAAGAATTTAAAGATATGAATTTTGAAAGCGACCTTGATTGCATAGTAGATTTTGATAATATGACTTGTCAGATTAATGAATTACGTATAGGAATAAGCGAAAAAGGGGTTAAGAAAGTAAAGGAAGTTAAGATTGGGGAAGAGGAAAAAGATGTTAAGGAAGAGGATAGCATTCAAAAAGAGGTGAAGGATTTTCTTTCAGATGAATTAGAAATAAGTAAGGATAAGATAGTAGTGTATTATTTGTAAAAAGGAGGGATATCAATGGATTTTAAGAAGCTAAAGAATGAGGTTAGTAAATTATTTAAAAACAAGTATATGGGTAATATTCTTGCGGTGCTTTTAGTTATTGGTTTTATATTAATAGCCATTACCATTTTAGCGCCAGGACTTTTAAATGGTAAGAATGAAGTTCTCACTGAAGAAAATAATACAAAAGTAAACACTACTGCCTCTACTTATGAAGATAAACAAAAGATTGAACTTACAAACATTCTAAGAAAAATAGATGGAGTTGGAGAAGTTGATGTAATGATTAACTTTGAGAGTGGAGAAGAGAAGGTAGCAGCATATGATAGTACAAACCAAACAACAAAAACAGAAGAAACAGATACAAATGGTGGAAAGAGAGTTAGCGATCAGCAAAATGACACAACTAAGGTTGTAATGAGTAGTGAGTCTGGTGGAAATTCACCAGTAATTTTAAAAACATATAAGCCTAAGGTAATAGGCGTTGTTATTGCTGCAGAGGGTGCAGAAAGTAGCAAGGTTAGATATGACATAGAAAAAGCTGTATCTAGTTTATATGGGATATCAGTTGAAAAGGTTAATGTATATCCTATGGGGATTTAGCATATAATTCAATAGAAAGTTGATGGGAGGAATAAAAAATGACAAAAAAACAAGTTGGGATTATCTTTACTTTATTAGCATTAATAGTATGTACTGCTATTTTAGGAGCAAAATTAAATAATGGTGGTTTAAATGATGCTAGCGATTTAGCAGGGGCATTGGTTGAAGGGGAGAAAGATGAAGACAAGGATAAGGAAACAATCAGTCAAACAGATTTCTTTATAGATGCAAGAAGCACAAGAGAAAACAATGATGCCTCAGCTATACAAGGACTAAAAGATGTAGTTGAAAATGAGAAGACTTCACAATCACAAAAAGATGCTGCATCTGCACAGATTACAAAAATAACATTAAGACAAAGTCAACAAAAAACAATAGAAACAAATATAAAGAATAAAGGTTATAGTGATGCTATTTGTGAAATTTCTGATGATAGTAAAAAAGCTGACATAATAGTTAAGTCAGATAATCAGCTTACTGAAAAAGAAGGAGCTATAATCCAAGAGATAGTTCAAAGCGCTTGTGGAATTAGTGATGTTAATATTTCTGTGAAAAAATAATACATTGTAATATATTTTCTATTTTGATATAATTAACGTAAGATAATTTAGTTTTGTTTTACAAAGCTTAGGAGGGCGAACAAAATGCAAGATTTCAACAATGAAGAAAATGTTGGGGTTGTAAAAATATCCGACGAAGTTGTAAGTGTAATAGCTGGTATAGCAGCTGAAGAGATACAAGGAGTTGTAGGATTCCAACATACTGGAGTTTCTAATAATATAACTCAAATTTTTAAAGGAAAAAAAGCAGTAGGTAAAGCTGTAAAGGTTACTTTAGAAGAAGATAGAGCTACTATTGAACTTGAAGTTTCAGTTGAATATGGTGTAAGAATAATGGATGTCGTAGGCCAAGTTCAAGAGAACGTTAAGAAAACAGTAGAAGCTATGACAGGTTTAACTGTTAGTGGTGTAAATGTTTATGTACAAAATATTTACTTACCAAAGGAAGAAGAAAAAGTAGAAGAATAGTTTATAAAAGGAGTTATGCTTTATAGTATAATTCCTTTTTTTCGGTTTTATAAAAAATGGAGGTGGAGAAATGATAAAGCATATAGTTATGTGGAAATTAAAAGAAGAAGCAGAGGGGCACTCTAAAGAAGAAAATGCTAAATTAATAAAGAATATGTTAGAAGGATTAAAGGATAAAATTAAGGAAATAGTAAAAATTGAGGTTGGTATAGATTTTAATAAATCTGAACAAGCCTATGATATAGTTTTATATTCAGAATTTAACTGTAAGGAAGATTTAGATAGTTACCAAATAAATCCTAAACATGTAGAGGTGGCTTCTTATGTTAAAAAGGTTACTAATTCAAGAATTGTTGCAGACTATATAGTTTAAGTTAGGAGAACTATGGATAAGAAAGATATTATAAAACAAACGAAGAGATATGTAAAAGATAAACTTATAAATGAAGGGAGTGGACATGATTGGTTCCATATAGAAAGGGTATATAATACCTCAAAAGCTATTTATAAAAAAGAAGGGGGAGACATATTTATTATTGAAATGTGCGCTCTACTTCATGATATTGGAGACTGGAAATTTTCTAATGATAATAAAACAGAAACTGAGGAAATAGAAGCTTTATTAGAGAATCTTCAAGTTAAGAAAAGTGATAGGGATAGGATTATAAAAATAATAAAAAAAATTTCATTTAAAGGAGGCATTGTTGATTCTTCTCAAGAGTGTATAGAAGGGAAGATTGTTCAAGATGCTGATAGATTAGATGCAATTGGAGCTATTGGTATAGCAAGAACCTTTACCTATGGAGGATATAAAAATAATCCTATATATGATCCAGATATAAGTATTAATAGTTATAATTCTCTAGAAGAAGTGAAAAATAAAAAAAGTACAACAATAAATCATTTCTATGAAAAATTATTAAAGCTTAAAGATAAGATGAACACAACCGAAGGAAAAAGAATAGCAGAAGAAAGACATAAGTTTATGGAGAATTATTTAAATGAATTCTTTCTAGAGTGGAATTTTGCTAAAGATAAATAAAAAAGACATATTATATGTAAAAATATGGTAATATAATAATGGGATTATATGTGGGAGGTATATTGTATGAGAAAAAAGATTTCCATAATTATATTATTGTGTTTACTTATGATTACTGTTACAGGGTGTAGTACTAAGAAAGATAATGTGTTATCAACTGCAGAAGTAAAAATTGAATCATTAAAGAAATATGAGAATTCTAAATTAGAAGATAATAAAGCATATGATATATTAAAGAAGCTACCAGGTGAACTCTATGTAGATAAAGTTCAAAGGGTAAAAGATTCAAATGATATTGAAGTTGAATATGCTATTAGAGCTAATGATAAGGATGAGTATGCTAGCTTTTGGGAGAATCCACAAAATGTGCTTCAAAAGAATAGCGCAATTTTATTTACATTAATAGAGGACGTTGATAATATATCTTTTAAAGTAGGGGACATAGAGAAAAAAAGTTATAATTATTCAAGATCGTATATAGAAGCAGTATTAGGACAGTATATGGATAAGATGCTTGAAGATGAAGAGACGTGGAATAAATTTAATGAGTTAAAAGTTATTGTAGCAAAATAAAATTGGTGGAGAAACTACAGAGATGTAGTTTCTTTTTTTGAAATAAAATTAAGTTATAAATATGTATTTAAGTATTTATATAAATATAAGAAGTTAAAAATATATAAATATGTTGAATAGAAATTATGCTGTAAAGAATTGGATAAGTGATTTATAATTTATTGTATTAGAAGTGGTTTAGGGGGATTGTTATATGAAAATTAATTTAAGAGATATTAATGAAGAGAATTGGTTAGAGTGTATAGCTTTAACAACAGACAAAAGCAATCAGCATTTTGTATTTGAAGAATTTATTCCATCTAATACTTTATCCCTAGCTCAATCTAAAATAGAAAATGGATGGATTACAAAAGGAATATATGATGAAGATAAAATGATTGGATTTACTATGTATGGATATTGCTATGAGGATAATTTTTATGAGTTATGTAGATTAATGATCCATCATAAATATCAAGGAAGAGGTTATGGTAAAGAAGCAATTAAAATAATAATAGAAGAAATGAAAAAGCTTAAAGAATGCAAGGAAATATTTTTATCATTCTATCCAGAAAATATAAAAGCTAAAAATCTTTATGAAGATGTTGGGTTTAAAAATACAGGAGAAATTATAAATGGAGAGCTGTTATATTCCTTAAAGCTTTAAAGAATAATTTGTAATAAATATAACTATATGGTTTCGAGATGATAAAATAGTTAATAATGGGTGATTTTTTGTGGAAAGCTTAGTTCCCTTGTGATAAAATAATAAAAGTCGTTTATTATATTTTTATAAAGTCTATAATAAAGGTAATAAATATTTATATAGATTTAAATTTGGAGGAAATAATGAGTAGAAAAGATTCAAGAGAAAAAGCATTAGAATTAGTATTTGGAATGACATTAAGTAAAGATACACCACAAGAAGTTATAGAAATGTTCAAAGAGAACAGTGAAGAAGGTCTAGATGGTATAGATTTTGGTTACATAAATAATATATTAGAAGGAATTAATGAAAAGAGAGCTGAGTTAGATTCAATAATAGAAAAGAATTTACAAAACTGGAAGCTTGACAGAATTTCTAAAATTAATCTTTGCATTTTAGAAATGGGAATATATGAAATGCTTTATGTAGAAGATGTTCCAGAAAAGGTTGCTTTAAATGAAGCACTAGAATTAACAAAGAGATATTCAGATGAAAAGTCAGTTTCATTTGTTAACGGAGTTTTAGATAAGGTTCTAAAAAATATATAGGGGGAAATAAAATGGGGCAAATTATAAATGGTAGAGAAATTGCAACTAATATAAAAGAAGAAATAAAGAGCTATGTAGACAAAAGAATAAAAGAAGGAAAAGATATTCCTCAAATAGCATCAATTCTTGTAGGAAATGATGGCGGTTCTATTTATTACATGAATAGTCAAGAGAAGGTTGCTACATCTTTAGGAATTCTTTTTAAGAGAGTTGAACTTCCAGAGGATACATCCAAAGAAGAATTGTTAAATACTATTGATAAATTAAATGAAGACAAGAAAGTTCATGGTATTATAATTCAACTTCCTCTACCAAAAGGTATTGATGAAAAGGAAGCAGTAGCTAGAATATCTCCTAAAAAAGATATTGACTGCTTAACTTTTGAATCACAAGGTAAGTTATATATGGGCGAAGATGGTTTCTTACCTTGTACCCCGAATTCAGTTGTCACCCTAATTAAAAGTTTAGGTATTAATTTGAGCGGAAAAGAAGCAGTTGTTATTGGTAGAAGTAATATAGTTGGAAAGCCTGTAGCGCAACTGTTACTAAAGGAGAATGCTACAGTAACTATATGTCATTCAAGAACTAAGGATTTAAAAGAGGTTTGTAAAAGAGCTGATATTTTAGTTGTAGCAATAGGTAAACCTAAATTCTTAGATGAGACTTATGTAAAAGAAGGTGCAGTAGTTATAGATGTTGGAACTTCATCCTTTGAAGGTAAAATAACAGGAGATGTAGATTTTGACAAAGTTATAGATAAGGCTTCATATTTAACTCCAGTACCAGGAGGAGTAGGAGCATTAACTACAACACTTTTAATAAAAAATGCTTGCAAGGCGGCAGAAGAGTATGAAGATTAAGACTTTAACTGTTAGTGAGGTTAATAATTATTTAAAACGAATAATAGATAATGATTTTATACTTAATAATCTCTCTGTAAAAGGAGAGATTTCTAATTTAAAATACCATTCTAGTGGACATATTTATTTTTCTCTTAAGGATGAAGGGGGGAAAATAAACTGTGTTATGTTTAGAAGTAAGGCAATTATGCTTAATCTTACTTTAGAAGAAGGAATGGGAGTAGTAATTGGAGGAAGAGCTTCTATTTACCCTCAAAATGGTAGTATACAGCTTTATTGCGATACTATTGAACAGGAAGGTAGAGGGGAACTTTACATAAAGTTTGAAAGATTAAAAGAAAAACTTAGTAAAGAAGGATACTTTGATGAAGAATTAAAAAAAGAAGTACCTAAGTTTCCTAGTAGAGTAGGAATAGTTACATCTCCAACTGGTGCTGCAATTAGAGATATTATAAATGTTTCTAGAAGAAGAAATAGATTAGTAGATTTAGTGCTTTATCCAGCTAAGGTTCAAGGAATTGGAGCTTACAAGGAAGTTATTGATGGTATAAAATACTTTAATAGAACTAAATCAGTAGATGTAATAATAATAGGTAGAGGTGGAGGTTCTATAGAAGAACTATGGAACTTTAATGAAGAAGAATTAGCAAAGGCTATATTTAAATCGAAAATACCTATAATATCAGCTGTTGGACATGAAGTGGATTTTACTATTTCTGATTTTGTGAGTGATGTAAGAGCAGCTACTCCATCACAAGGAGCTGAAATAGCTGTACCTTTGCAATCAGATATAGAAGATGCAATAGAATATATGAATAATAGAATGGGAAGTATTATAGCTAACAAGCTTCAATTAGAAAAAAATAAGGTGGATTCATTAAGCAGAATACTTAAGTTAAACTCACCTATGACTAGGATTGTTAATAATTATATGATAGTAGAAAAGCTTAAAGAAAGGCTCAATTCTAACATAGTTAACAAGATTAATCTTGAAAAAGAAAAATTATCTGGACTAAATAATCTTTTAATGGCACAAAATCCATGTAACCTACTTAATAAAGGTTATGCTATAATAGAGGATGAAAGTGGTGTTATAAATACCGTAAAAAGAATGTCAGAGGAGAAAGAAATAAATGTTTTCTTAGCTGATGGCCTAGTAAAAGGTAAGTTTAGCCCTGATAAATAGGAGGATTTATGGCAAAAAAAGAGAGTTATGAAGAAATGCTTCAAAAGCTTCAAGGAGTTTTAGGAGAATTAGAAAATGGGGAACTTTCTCTAGAGGAATCTATGAAATCCTATGAAGAGGGAGTAAAAATAGTTAATAAATTATATAAAACTTTAAATACACTAGAAGGCAAAATTTCTATTATAAAAGAAGAAAAAGAAGTGGAGTTTGAAGATGGTAATTAAGATTGACCAGTGTAAAAGGGATATAGAAGAATATTTAAGTAATTATTTTTTGGAAAAAGGAAGTTATAATAAGAAAATTTATGATGCAGCAAGTTATAGTTTAAATATTGGTGGAAAAAGAATAAGACCAATATTACTTTTATTAACATATAGTTTATATAAAGTATCCTATAAAGAAGTATTGCCTATGGCAGCTGCAATAGAAATGATTCACACTTATTCTTTAATTCATGATGATCTTCCAGCAATGGATAATGATGATTTAAGAAGAGGCAAACCAACAAACCATAAAGTTTTTGGAGAGTCTATAGCAATATTAGCTGGAGATGCATTATTAAATGAAGCTATGATTTTAATGATGGATTATTCACTAAAATCAGGAAAGAATGCATTAAGAGCTTCAAAAGAAATAGCTAATGCAGCTGGTGCTGATGGTATGATTGGTGGTCAAGTTGTAGATATATTAAGTGAAGAAAAGGAAACACTATCAGAAGAAGAGTTAAAATATATGCATTTAAAGAAAACAGGTGAACTTATAAGAAGTTCTATTGTTGCAGGTGCAATATTAGGGGATGCTAACGAAAGTGATATTGAAAAGTTTGATATTTTTGGTCAAAAACTAGGGTTAGCTTTTCAAATTAAAGATGATTTATTAGATGTTTTAGGTTCAGTAGATAAGTTAGGTAAAAACACTAATAAGGATGAGGATAAAAATAAGAGCAACTTTGTTACAATGTATGGTATAGACAGATGCGAATATCTTTGCAAAGAGTTAACAGAAGAATGTATTTCTATACTAAATGATTTGACAGTAGATGCTAAATATCTAAAGGAGTTAACTTACAATCTTTTAGATAGAGAATATTAGTATAAAGGAAATGATAATATGACAAAGTTTTTAGATAATATGAAGTTTCCTGAAGATATTAAAATTCTAAATAATAATGAATTAGGATCTTTAGGGGAAGAAATAAGAGAGTTTCTTATAAATAGTGTATCTAAAACTGGAGGGCACTTAGCATCTAACTTAGGTGTAGTTGAATTAACACTTAGTCTTTTCAAGAGTTTTAATTTAGAAAAAGATAAAATAATATGGGATGTTGGACATCAAAGCTATGTTCATAAAATTTTAACTGGAAGAAAAGAAGGATTTAAGGTTCTTAGAAAGAAAGATGGAATGAGCGGATTTCCTAAGAGGAATGAAAGTAAATATGATGCATTTGATACGGGGCATAGTAGTACATCAATATCTGCAGCCTTAGGTATGGCAAGAGCTAGAGATCTAAAAAAAGAAGATTATAAAGTAGTTGCAGTAATAGGTGATGGAGCTTTAACTGGTGGAATGGCCATTGAAGCATTAAATGATGTTGGTTTCAATAAGACAGATATGATTATAGTTTTAAATGATAATCAAATGTCTATATCTCCAAATGTAGGAGGTATATCATCGTATCTTAATAAATTAAGAATGGAACCAGGATATAATAAACTTAAGATGGATATTAATTCAAGCTTAGGCAATAGCTCTGTAGGAAAAGCAGTTATTCATTCATTATCAAAATTAAAAGATAGTGTTAAACAATTAGTTGTCCCTTCAATGTTGTTTGAAGATATGGGAATAAAATATATAGGGCCTATAGATGGTCATGATATACCAACAATGGTTGAAATGTTTAATAAAGCTAAAGAGATAAATGGACCTGTAATTATACATACCATAACTAAAAAAGGTAAAGGATATGATTTTGCAGAAAAAAGTCCATGGAAATATCATGGTGTTTCTCCTTTTGATTTAGAGAGTGGGGAACCTAATATATCTCCATCAAATAGCTATTCAAAAGCCTTTGGAAAATCTTTAATAGGAATTGCAAAAGAGGATAAAGACGTTGTAGCAATAACAGCAGCGATGCCAGATGGTACAGGTCTTAGATGCTTCTATAAGGAGTTCCCTGATAGATTATTTGATGTAGGAATAGCAGAACAACATGCAGTTACTCTAGCTGCAGGAATGGCTTGTAGTGGCTTAAAACCTGTGTTTGCAGTATACTCAACTTTCTTGCAAAGAGCATTTGACCAAGTTATACATGATGTATGCATACAAAACCTACCTGTTGTTTTTTGCATAGATAGAGCAGGTATTGTTGGAGATGATGGTGAAACTCATCAAGGAATTATGGATATATCATTTTTATCAATGATTCCTAACATGACTATTATGGCACCAAAGTGTTTAGAAGAAGTTGATGTGTTACTTAGATGGGCCTTAGCTAAAGGAACACCAGTTGCTATAAGATATCCTAGAGGTGGAGATGAAGTAAATGGCTTGTTTCCTATAAGTAAAGTAGAACTAGGTAAGTGGGAAACATTAAATAAAGGTGAAAAAGTAGCAATAATAGCTACTGGAAAAATGCTTCAACATGCTTTAAAAGCAAAAAAAATATTAGAAGAAAAAAATGTTAACCCAAGTATAATTAATGCTACCTTTATTAAGCCAATAGATACAGATTTAATAAGAGAACTATCTAAAGAAGGTTACCACATAGTAACTGTAGAAGATAATATGAAAAATGGCGGTTTAGGTACTCTAGTATTAAAAGAGTTAACTAACTGTGGACATAAAGGTAAATTTGTAAACTTAGGATACGATGATAAATTTATAAATCAAGGTAATGTAGATCTTCTATATGAGGATAATGGTTTAGATGGAAAAGGAATAGCAGATACTGTGCTTAAACTTATATAATATAAGGAGAAGATTATGGCAGATAAGAAAGAAAGACTAGATATTCTATTAGTTGATAGAGGAATAATTACATCTAGAGAAAGAGCTAAAACATCAATAATGGCTGGTAAGGTTTTTGTAGATGGAAGAAGAGTTGATAAGGCAGGAGAAAAGGTTCCAGTAACAGCTAATATTGAATATAAAGGTGAAAAATTACCTTATGTAAGTAGAGGGGGATTAAAGCTTGAGAAGGCAATGAAAAACTTTCCTATTACATTAGAAGGTAAAGTATGTATGGATATTGGTGCATCAACAGGTGGCTTTACAGACTGTATGCTACAAAATGGTGCAAGTAAGGTCTTTTCTATAGATGTTGGATATGGTCAGTTTGCATGGAAGCTTAGAACTGATGAAAGAGTTGTTTGTATGGAAAGAACAAACATAAGATATGTTAAACCTGAAGACTTAGGAGAACTTGTAGATTTTGCTTCTATAGATGTATCATTTATATCATTAAAAAAGATAATGCCTGCAACTATAGAACTTTTAAAGGATAAAGGTGAAGTTGTAGCTTTAATTAAGCCACAATTTGAAGCAGGTAAAGAAAAAGTAGGAAAAAAAGGTGTTGTAAGAGACATTGAAGTACATAAAGAAGTAGTATTTGGAATTATTGATTATTTAATTGAACATAATCTTAATGTATTAGGAGTTAGTTATTCTCCTATAAAGGGACCTGAAGGAAACATAGAGTATTTAGTTTATTTTACTAAGGATATGGAAAGAGAAAGTACTTTTGTTAGGGAAGATGTGGATAAGGTTGTAGAAGCATCTCATACTGAAATATAATTTTCTTGGGGGAAAGTATGAAAAGAATAGGGATAGCCATAAATCCTACTAAAGATAAAAATGATGAGATATTAAATATGGTTAAAAAGAAGTTTGAAATGAATTTCGATTTAGAGGAGATAAGAATTTTTAATTCATTCCAGATTAAAGATGAAGAGTTTAAAACCCCTTTAGATTTACTTGTTGTCTTAGGGGGAGATGGCACACTCCTAAATGTAGCAAGAGAAATTAGTAAAAAAACTTCATTACCTATTTTCGGTATCAATATTGGAAATCTAGGTTTTCTGTCTAGTACAGAAATTTCAGATATAGATAGAGCAATAGAAAAATTAAAAAAAGATGAATATAATCTTGATGATAGAATGCTTCTTAAATATGAAACCATGAAAGATGGAGAAGTTATTGAAGAACATGCATTAAATGATGTAGTTGTAGCAAGAGGCACACTTTCAAGAATGGTAAAGTTTCAAGTCTTTGTAGATGGAAAGCTTTATTCAACTTTTAAGGGTGATGGATTAATTGTTGCAACTCCAACTGGATCAACAGCATATTCATTTTCTGCAGGGGGGCCTTTTATTTATCCAAATCTTGATTTAATAACCTTAACTCCAATTTGTCCTCATACCAAAAGTATGCCTACAATGGTTTTAAGTGGAGAAAGTAAAATTGAGATTATACCTGAAAATGGGGAAGAAGAAATTTATTTAACAGTGGATGGTCAAAAAGCTACAAAGGTTGAACAAAGAACTAAGATAAAGGTTGAAAGAGCAGAAAAAAGTGTTCAAGTTCTTTTGTTTAAGGATTATGATTATTTTAAAGTGTTAAGGACAAAAATCTTAAATAATTCTAAGGAATGAGATGGTGAGAAAATTTGAAATCAAAAAGACATTTAAAGATTTTGGAAATAATAGCCCAAAGAGATATTGAGACACAAGAAGATTTAGCAGAAACGTTAAAATCTGAAGGTTTTGATGTGACTCAAGCTACAGTATCTAGAGATATAAAAAACTTAAAGCTTATAAAAATGCAAGGGCCTTCAGGAAAGTATAAATATGCTGTTCCAAAGACAAATGAAAATAATATGTCAGATAAATTAACTAACGTTTTAGCTAATTTAACTACTTCAGTTGAAAATATAGATAAAATGGTAGTTGTAAAGACTGTGTCTGCAGGCGCAGCTCCAGTTGCAGAAGCTATTGATAGTTTTGGATTTGATGAGATTGCTGGAACAATTGCAGGTGAAAATACAATATTTATAATGCTTAGAACTACTGAAGGCGCAGAAGAATTAGTAGTTAAAATAAGAAATTTAATATCTTAAGGGTTAAAAAGGTGGGGTAGAATGTTAATTAGATTAAACATTAAAAATTTTGCTCTAATTGAAGAAATAACTGTTGAGTTTAGTGAAGGATTCAATATACTATCAGGAGAAACTGGTGCAGGTAAATCTATTCTTATTGATGCTATTGATTATGTTTTAGGTGGAAAGTTCTCAAAGGATCTAATAAGAACAGGAGAAGAAAGAACCTTCGTTGAAGCAATTTTTTCAATAGACAATGACAATGTTAACCATGTATTAGATGAGTTAGGTATCGAGTATGATGATATGCTAATAATATCAAGAGAAACTTTATTATCTGGTAAGAGCATAATAAAAGTAAATGGAAGAAGTTTAATTATAACTCAGCTTAAAAGAATAAGAGAAAAGATATTAGATATTCATGGACAGCATCAAAATCAAAGTTTACTACAAAGAAGTAGTCATATTTTATACTTAGATAATTATATTGGAGAAGATATAGAAGAGCCTTTAAATAAATTTTTAAATTTAAAAGAAGAACTATCAAAAATTAAAGAAAAAATTAATAAAATTAAAGGTGCTGAGGACAGAGATAAGCTAATTGACTATACTAAATTCCAAATTGAAGATATAGAAAAAGGTAAATTAAAAATTGGTGAAGAGGAAGATCTAAAAGAAGAGTACAATGTTTTAAATAATGCAGAAAAAATAAACAATGCTCTTAGAATAAGTTATGGACTTTTAAGCCAAAGAGAAGATGGAAATTCAATTTTAGAATCTCTTTCGAAGGTAATAAGTGAAGTTTCTTCAGTGGAAAATCATCTTGAAGCTTTAAAAGAAAAGAGAGAATTATTAGAAGGTGCATATTTTAGCTTAGAAGAGGCTACAAGAGATATTAGAGATCTTGGTGATGAAATAGTCTATGATGATGTTAGACTTGGTAAAATCAACGAGAGAATCTATGAAATTAATACATATAAGAAGAAGTATGGCGGTTCAGTAGAAGAAGTGCTAGCTTATCATAAAAAATTAAAAGAAAAATATGATGAGTTAATTAATGCTGAAGAAATACTAAATGAATTAACTGAAAAAGAAAGCCAAATTTTAAGTGACATGAAAAATGTAGGTGAAAAGCTACATGAAATAAGACAAAAATACAGTCCTTCATTAGAAGAAAAAATTCTTAGAGAACTATCTTATGTTGGATTGGATAAGTCAAGAATGAAGATAGAAATAACCTTAGAGGATAATTATAATGAAAGAGGCTTTGATGATGTTAGCTTTATGATATCTACAAATCCAGGAGAACCTTTAAAACCTCTTGAAAGAGTTTTATCAGGTGGAGAATTATCAAGAATAATGCTTGCACTTAAATGTGTATTTGCTGATAAGGATGAAATTTCAACTCTAATTTTTGATGAAATAGATACTGGAATTAGTGGAGCAGTTGGACAACGTGTTGGAGAAAAGATGTATCAAGTATCATTAGGACATCAAGTTTTATGTATAACACATCTTCCTCAAATAGCTATACTTTCAGATCATCACTATTTTGTTTCAAAGGAAGTAGTAAATGATAAAACTTATACAAGAATTAGAATGTTATCTATAGAAGATAAAATAAATCAAGTAGCATCAATGATGGGTGGTAATGGAGTAACAGAAGCTACCATTCAAAACGTAAAAGAGATGCTAAAGTTTGCAGAGTCTAAAAAAGATGAAATTAAAAATCTTTAATATACATAAGTTATAATATATTGGTAAAAATAAAATCACAAGAGTTTGTGGTTTTATTTTTTTTGTTTTCCATAAAAAGAAACATAATTTTATGAAACCTTGTAACTAGGTATCAATTTTTTTCAAAAAGAGATATTTAAAAATTTTATATTTAATATTTGTCTATAATAGAAAAGTTCCTATAGAATATAATGCATGTCCAATGGGTAACTTAAAAACAGAAGCAAAGGAGGAGAAGGAGGAGAAGGACATGAATAGAAAACTATTAAAAATAGTAAGCGTAGTAATTACTCCAATCTTGATTTTGGCTCTGTCCACATGCATTATGCTAAAAGATGTACCAGATCATCTTTATACAAGTAGTGAAGTGGAAGTAATGTCGGCACTTCCAAATGTGGGACCTTTTAATAAGGTAGAATATAAAGAAGAAAAGTTAAAGGTGAACTTACTTGGACTAATACCAATAAAACAGGTTTCAGTACATAAAGTGAAAAATATTGAAGTTATACCTGGTGGAAATTGTATTGGTGTAAGACTTTCATCACAAGGAGTCTTAGTAGTAGGGTTTTCTGAAATAGCAATAGCTAATGATAGAAAGATTAGCCCTGCTGGTGAAGCTGGTATAGAAGTAGGGGATGTAATTTTAAAAATTGATGGAGAGGCTATTGAAACATCGCATGACTTAATAAAAAAAGTTAGTTCAATTAATAAAGAAAAAATTAATATTGAACTATTAAGAGATGGCAAAAGTTTAAACAAGGAAGTAACTCTTGTTAAGGAAGGCAATAGTGGATATAAATTAGGTCTTTGGGTAAGGGATTCAACAGCAGGAGTTGGTACAATGACTTTCTATGATGAAAAGACAGGAAAGTTTGCTGCATTAGGTCATCCTGTAACTGATGGAGATACAAATAAACCTTTCACAATAAAGAAGGGTGATCTTCTACAATCATCAATAATAAGTGTAAGAAAGGGTGAAAAGGGTGCGCCTGGGGAACTTAAGGGTATTTTTGTGAATGATGATAAACCAATAGGGAGTATAGTGAAAAATACTCAATGTGGTATTTTTGGAGAGGGTAAAAAAGCAGAATGTAATCCCATGAGGTCATCACCTATGAAGGTGGCTTTCAGAGATGAAATAAAATTAGGAAAAGCTACTATAATAACAACCATAGATGAAGAAGGACCTAAGGAATATGAAATAGAAATAGTAAAATTGCTTCAACAAGATTCACCTGGTCCTAAAAGTATGTTAATAAGGGTTACTGATGAAGCCTTATTAAGTAAAACTGGAGGGATTGTTCAAGGTATGAGTGGAAGCCCAATAATACAAAATGGAAAATTGGTTGGAGCTGTTACTCATGTGTTAATTAATAAACCAGATGTTGGTTATGGAATTTATATTGATTGGATGCTTGAAGATGCAGGAATTTTGAAGTAAAATACTAAGGATATCTAAATTATTGGATATCCTTAATTTTTTGACGAAATACTGTTAATAGAGTGTAAATAGGAAGTAAAGAACAGAAATAATTACCAATAAATGTAAAAATATTTATTTATTTTAGATAAAAGTATTTACGAAGATGCAAATATGGTGTATAATTTACAAATAGTGGAAGATATAATTATAATATTTAAAAACAAAGAAGAATATTATATACTAAAGTAATATTAATAAACCGTATATACTAAGATTAAAAAATCTTATAATTTAGATGATACATTTTAAAGTTAAAAAGGAATTTTTTAAGTAATGTCGAATTTATATTATAATAATGCAATTATAAAGTCTTAGTGAAATCTTTCTTGGTGAAAGAAGGAATTGATAAATAAATGGCGAATTAATAATTACGTTGGTAAAAAATGGATAAAAGGGGAGAAAAGCATGGAAGATTCAAAAATATCAGTATTAATCGCTGACGATAACAAAGAATTCTGCAGCATACTTAATGATTATTTATTAAACCAAAAGGATATAGTGGTAACAGGAATAGCGAAAGATGGTAGGGAAGCATTGGAGTTAATTCAACAAAAGCAACCCGATTTAGTAGTTTTAGATATTATAATGCCACACCTTGATGGATTAGGAGTTCTAGAAAAATTAAATGGAATGGATTTAGATAAAATGCCAAGAGTAATCGTATTGTCTGCAGTTGGACAAGATAAAATTACTCAACAAGCAATAACTTTAGGTGCTGATTATTATGTGGTAAAACCATTTGACATGGATATATTTACAAAGAGAATAAGAGAGATGTTTAGCACACAAGATGTTGAAACTAAGAGAAGATCTGTTTCAACTCAAGTTGTTCAAAGAGAAGCTGCTGCAACTAGCAGAGGACCTATTGATCTTGAAACTGAAATTACAAGCATAATTCATGAAATTGGTGTGCCAGCACATATTAAAGGATATATGTATTTAAGAGAAGCAATCACTATGGTTGTTAACGATATGGAATTATTATCAGCTGTTACTAAGGAATTATACCCATCAATAGCTAAGAAGTATAATACAACTGCTTCAAGAGTTGAAAGAGCTATAAGACATGCTATCGAAGTAGCTTGGGGTAGAGGACAAGTTGATGCTATAAATAAGTTATTTGGTTACACTGTTCATAATGAAAAGGGAAAACCTACCAATTCGGAATTTATAGCAATTATAGCTGATAAATTAAGACTTAAAAATAAGGTATCTTAGGGTTAGTCATAGAGCCAAAGTTTGAAAATCTTATGTCGATAAACTATATAAAACTAAACGTAGATTTACGGTTTTATAACAATAAATATATTTAAATTATGTAATATTAAACCTTCAATTGGTTAGGTGTAAAAGCTTAACTGATTGGAGGTTTTTTTGTGCCTAGGATAAAGAAAATTAAAGATATTCAAGTATATATACAAGATTTTATTGATTATTGTGGAATTAAAGGATTATCTAAAAAGACAATTATGAGTTATTACCAAACTTTAACTTTATTTGCAAGATATTTAGAAGAAGAAAAAGATATTAGTGATATATCAAAAGTGGACAAAGAGGTCGTGGAAGACTATTTAGAGTTTACAAAGGAAAGAGGAAAATACTCTTACATAGCAAATGTAGAGAGTTTAAATTTGAATTACCAACAGAAAAGAAAAGATTTAGGTGAAGAACTAAGTGATGCGACTTTAAATAATTATTTAAGAAATATAAAGGTGTTTTTTAATTGGCTAGAAGAGAATTTAATTATTAGGAATAATACGGTTTCTAAAGTTAAATTTATAAAGTTAAAAAGAAAAGCTAAAGACCAAATATCTGATGTAGAGTGGAAGAGATTAGTTAAGTCTATGGATTTAACTAAGTTTAACGAGTATAGAGACTATATAATTACAAATTTGATATTAGATACTGGAATGAGATTAACAGAAACTCTCAATTTAACAATTAACGATATAGATATAGTTAGGAGAAGTATATTAATACCTGCTGAAATAAACAAAGGGAAAAAAGATAGAGTTGTATTTTTTAGTATGACTATGTCTAAGATGCTATCTAGATGGATTAAATATAAGGATTTAATACAAGAAAATGATTTATTATTTCCAACTCAAAGAACTAATAGAGCATTGACGGCGTCAAATTTTGAACGTAATTTTAGAATTTATAAAGCAAGAGCTCAAATAGATAAAAATATAACCCCCCATGCACTTCGTAATAACTTTGCGAGGCGGTTTCTGATAGCAAGTAAAGATATTTATACATTAAGTAAGATATTAGGACACAGTTCTGTTACTGTAACTGAAAAGGCGTATTTAGATTTAGCCAATGAAGATTTAAGAAAATCTTATCAAAATTATAGCCCTTTAGAGAACATGAAAAAATAAACAAAAAAATAGTAGGTACGCCAATACCTACATAACAATTGAATATTATTTAATAATTCTTTGCATATCTCACTTGGAGATACTTCTTACCGTAACTTAATGGTATCAAAAAAATAGGAAATTTGCAAGGCTTTATTAACTATGCTCTAAAATAGTGTAGTTTAGTTGTTAGGCACTAGAGCAACTATAAATAATTCTAGTAGATAGCCTAGTCGATGCAGAAATTAAGGTCGGAGTTAATAGTTAATTTGCTATTAAATACGTTAGGAGGAAGTAGCAAACCTCTTTAAATATTAGCTAGGTGTGGTTATCTATAGTGCGTCCTTGTATTGCTTGGGGTAGATATTAAGTAGAAACAAATATAAGGCTTGTTAATGGTTCGATATACTGTAAACGGAACATAAGCAAGAAAGTCGTTATTTCTCGGCTTTCTTATATCCAATTCTCTACCTGTGCCAGAACATAATAACGCTTCGCTACTAAATTGCAAGTGTTTTATATAAATAATTTGGAGGTAAGATTATGCTAGATAAGATTTATAACTTAGTAAGTAAGTTTTACTACCAAAGAAGAATACTATAATGATTACTATTTTAAGGCTAGAGATTAAGTTCTCTAACCTTAAAATAAAGAACGCTATATATAGTATATGTGGATTGTTGATTTCAATATATATTGTATTATATAATATATATTGAAATATATTCCATGAAGGGGTTGTGTGAATGAAAATTAAAAAAACTGATAAAAAAGCGTATAATAATATTTTAACACGACAACAAAAAAAGTTAATTTTATTAAGTACAATCTGTGAGGAGGATGAAGAACTTAGGAAGTTTTTAGAAAGTTTTTCTTCTGCAAGAGGAATAAGATTAAGAGATATAGAAACATTAAAGCAAAACAGTGAAAGGTTGTTTAATATATTGAAATCTCCAGAGGCTAGAGAATTGTTGATAAATAGTGTTTCTAAGGAATGGAGAAGGGAAATTGCTACAAGAATAACTAATGACAAGTGTGAGTTATGTGGAAATGAAAAAGCAATACATAAAAGTAACTTGAGGAATATAAAAAATAATAATTTATTACTAGTAGGTTCATCTTGTATACAAAAATTTAAGTATATAGATTTTAATACAAGAGGAGAAGATATAAATACAGCAATAGAAATAGAAGCTGTAGATCCTAAAAAGTGGGAAAGAATGGGTGAGTTTTATCAGATTTATGGACATGGGAAGGATATTTTTTCTAAGTGGCAAGAAGAATATAAAAGTTTTGGTGTTGCTTTTCCTTTTAAATTTGATAAGGAATTTAGAGAAATATGTAAACGAGGCAGAGGGTTTTATGATAGATACATAAATGGTGTTTTAGAAATTCCTAAAACAGTAAAGTCATTTGAAAATTATATAATAGATTTCAAATACTTCTATAACAACAAATGTAAGGTATATTATGATAATAATAAACATAATAGATTTTTATGCTCTTATAGTATGGGAGAATATATTAAAAAGGTAAATAGAAAAGTATGGAGTGATATAAAAAATAGAGAATGCTGTGAGGTTAAAGTAGAGGAATCAAAAATATTTGCTAATAAAGAGTTTGTTAAAAGATTTGAATCTGAAATTGAAGAATGTTTTGTTCCTAAGAATTTATATTTGGATAGAATACTAGAAAGTGATATTAAGTTTTTTGTGCAATACGCCAATTATACAACTAAATTTAAAGTAGAAATACCCCTAAAAGATTTTGTAATGAAATATAGCCATATTTTTTATGGGTATCCTTTATGTAACTTTAATAACGGAATTTACTTTAGGCTAAGTAGAAGTTTAGAGAATATACAGTTGTTTTTGGATAGAATAGAGAGTGTGCTTAGATTTGATAAATACTATTTTAAATTTAATAATGATTTATATGATAGAAATGAAATTCAATTATATAAACGTGGTATAAAGAAGTATGCTATTATAGATTTGTATGAATTTTTAAGTGAATATACATCTATACTTTGGTTAAATGATACAGATTCAAGAAAATTCTTAAGTGATAAATTTAAAAAGTTAGATTGGATAACATTTGATGAAAGAAATAAATATAAGATAGGATCAATTTCTACTAATGTAATGGATTCTGATGATATAAAATATGAGAGTAAAGAAGAGTATCAAAGAAGACTAAATAATGAGAAAAAAGAAAAGATAGAAATATTCTAGGAATTATTATTAAAAAGAATATTAATAGAGTCTTTTATAGGCTCTATTTTTTTGTTATTATAATGATTTATTAAATGTTTAGGAGGATTATTATGATAATAAAAAATAGTAATGTTAGTGAAAGTAAAAAATTAAGTGGTAATTATACTGTAGGTAAATTTGTAAATGAGGTTATGCTGAAAAAGAAAGATGTTGATAGAAAGTATTTTGCTATTACGTTAAGAGAATCTATTGGCGGTTATCAAAATATGATTTTATATATGCAAAACGGTGTTGTCAAATCGCACCATAGTTCATACGGAAAGTTTGATTATAGAAAATATTTAGACTATGAGATTTTTCCACATTATAATGAATCGTACATTAGATTTGAGAATATTAAGTGCTTTGATTTTGAGTGTGAAGAAGATTTGATTAATGATATTAATTTTATATATAAAAAAGATGATTGTATGATTCATTTAGAGTCTAAAGAAGAAAGGATATATAGAGCATTAGATGAAGATTACATTAAAAATAAAGTATTAAGAGAAGGTTTTAAAGATGTTGACCTTTTAAAAGTTATAAAGATTTTAGTAAGTGATAATAAAGAAAAAGAGCTGGAAATAGATAAACTTAGAAGCGAGGTCGACAAAATTGAAAAAAGGCTTGAGGAGTTAAACGACAGGGTTAAGTGGTTAGCTAGATAATAACTTAGCTTTAAAATTTAATTAAGCACAAAATATACTTGGAATATTATCCAAGTATATTTTGTTTATAAAAGTTTAAAATAGAATCTATATTTACCATACATTTATTCGAGTTATCACTAATTTTTAGTCATATTATCTTTTATATATTCTTTCAATGCTTAAAATTAATCTTCTTTAACATATTCTACTATATCTTCAACTTTGCAATCAAATAATTTACAAAAGATATCTAAATGCTCCTTGACTATATGTTTATTGGTTTCATTACAATAAGCACCTATTGTATTTTTACTTATTCCAGTTTTTTCAGATAGTTCCTTTTGGTTCATTTTAAATTCTGCAAGTTTAATATGTAGTTTCATTTTTATCATATAATCACCTCTTATAAGATATTATATACTAATTAATGAAAAATAACAATAAAAGATGAATAAATCATTAAAATAGTGATTGACAATCACGAAAAAGAGGATTACAATAGTGTTATAAGGTAAATGCTTACAAAATAAGTTTAGGAGAGGATAAAATGAGTAAAAAAGAAATAATAGGAATGGTTAAGAAAGCTTTAAGAAGATGGAATTCTGAAATGATTGATACATTAATGTTAACTAAAGAAGATAGAGCAGAAGGAATTGAGATGTTTAGTTTTAAGAATGCAATAAGATTTTTCTTAGATAATAATATTGTTGAAATAAAAGAAGTTGATGAAGATTGCTTGTCTTTTAAATTAGAAAGTGGACAGGCTTATTACTTAGAAGTAATGTAAAAAGTACAAACAAGTGTTCTATATAATTCGTAATCTTTGCTTTACGAACCGATTAAAGGTTATATATCCCCAAAATTAGGTTATATAGCCTTTAACTTTCTTTATACAGTAATTAATAGCTTTATTTGAATTTAAGAAGTCTGTAAGGGGATAAAAGAAATGTTAAATTTAGGTTTGATTTAGGGAAAAGATTTTTAAACCTTAAAACCTAGTTATAGAGCCATCTTTAACACATAGTAAATCTAAAATATTTAAAAAATAAAATGGTAAAAATAGCTATAGATAGCTTGTTTACTAATTTACAGAGTTTTTGAAGAAATCTATAGGTGAGATAGAATATGTGTGTCCGATTTGTCAATTATAAATAAATCGCATAACCAAGCCGGTTACAGAGGAGATAGATAAAAATAAATTTTATGTTAAATCATTAAGATATAGTGATATAGACATTTGGAGCAACATTTGATTCATTTAAAGAAATCTATAAGGGGATAGAAGGAACTATATATAATAAAATAGTCATTTAGACGGACATGACAAAATTAAAGCAAATATGTTGTAAGCCTTGAAAACACTACATTTGAGGGCATTTAAAAATATAGTAAATTGCGGGGGTTATATGGTAGAGGATATTATTACAATAAAAATAAGAAAGTTTGATTTAGAAAAATTGTCAGAACGCACTAACCAAGCCATTTCTAAGGGGTAAAATTAAAAATTCCACTTATTATAATATGGTAGGAGATAAGGTAAATCTTATTTATATATTTTTTTGATACAAAGTGTATCATGTTACAAATTGAAATGATGGAGGTATAAGATGGAAGAGTTTTATGAGATGTTAAGAGATATGAAAAGTAAAGGATATAATTTAACACAAGAAGAAATAAAGGATCTAGAACAGCAATATATTAACAACACAAAAAGTATTAAAACTTTAGACAAGTTATGTGAATTGCTGAAAGAGGAATATTATTATGATTATGTTTTATTTTTACAAGACTACGAAGATGATGTAGAAAAATTAGATGATAATGATAAGTTTGATTTTTATAAAGAAATGTATACACAAACGCAATATTCATCCAATAGAGCATTACAAAAACTTATATCTATAGGAACTACAGAAAGAGAAAAACAAAATATATTAAATAATATTAAGTTCAAGGATGGAAAAGTTAAAATATATCGAGGGATAAATAAGGTAAATTCTATAAAAGGAAATAGTTGGACAATTAATAAGAAAATTTCTGAAAGATTTGCCTTTGAAACACTATATAAGTTAGAAAGTGAATATAAAAGAGACACAGAATTTGTTATAGAGAAAGAAATAGATGTTGAAGATATTTTATTTTTTAATAAGTATTATATGGATGATATTGAGGATGAAATATGTTTAAAAAATAGGAGGTGATAAAAATGTTAAAAGAAAGAATACTCATATATTTAAAAGAAGATGAAAGAAGTATAAGTTATCTTGCAGGTAAAGTAGATATAAGCAGAAATACAATATCTCTATTTTTAAGAGATAAAAGAGAACTAGCAGAAGAAGTAAAAAATAGACTAGATATCTTTTTAAAGTCCAAAGGATATTAATAGTGTACCTGTAGGTATACTTGTTAAGATTATAGGGATAAAAGTGCTTATTAGACAATTTAAGAGGTTTTACAGCATTAGTGGTTATGTGGTTTATCCTTTAAAATTAAAACGTCTTATAAGGGCAAATAAACGCTATAGAACATTACGGGAGGTGAAATTATGAAATATATTAGAAAAAATAAAAGAAAAGAAAGACTTAAAAAACAAATGATGTATGAAGAACTTTGGGGTATAGAAAAATAACCTAAAAAGAGGCGTGACAAAATAGGGATAATGTGGTAGAATTGAAATTAAACTTATAAATATCCCAATATACTGTCTTCTTAAAAAGATTATAGCATACTAAGATTTAAAGTCAATAGAGAAATCCAAAAAAGTTAAAATCGAGAGGAGATAATGAGAATTATGAGAAAAGAAAAGCAAATAAAAATTGATTATATTAAAAATGGGGACTTTGTAAAAGAAATTTCCTTACCTGAAAATTTCATGTTACGAGCATATGGAATTTATAAAAATGAAATATATGAAAAGAAACAAAAATTAGATGGAATAATAAGAGTTATATTAGATGCAGACAAAGAAGTTGCCTTACAACAATTAATAAGCGGAATTACATACAAAGAAAATGTATATGTTCCTTTGGTAACTTCCCCATCTATGCAGAAGAAAGAAGAAAGAAGTTCTGATGGTAATTACAAACTAGAATATTATTTTATAAAGAAAGAGGAAGAAGATTTTAGAGTAATATTTGAAAGATTAGTAAGTGGGAACAAGATAGCACAAAAAGAAGATAAAGATACATTTTGCTTAGTTAAGGATATTGTAGCCCGACTTGGATTAACAACTTCTAGCACCTATAAGATTGACTACGTTCCTAATATAGTAATTGTACCTGAAGCAACATATCTAAAAAAAGATTGCTACACAACATTAACAGAAGAAAATGAATACATACAAGAAGAATTAGAAAGGAAATTTACTTTAAATGATGGTGGAGGTCTGATGTCAAATAATATGGCTAATATTATTAGTGAAGATTTGAAGTTGGGGTATACCCCTGATTTTGCAATAATTCGTCAGTATAAAGGAATGGCTATAAAGGGACTTGCATTAAGGTTTCCATTTGCTGATTACTTTAAAAAGAATTACAAAGAAGATAACGAGAACTTCAAAATGGAAAATGATGAATATTATATTAAGGATATATTTGGAGAATGGAACAATATAGATGAAATAGATTTGCTTTTAAATGAGAGTCAAGTAAAGTGGGTAGGCAATTGGAGTTCTATTAAAGAATTAAACGAAGAGTTTGAAAATGATTTTTATAAAGATTACAGATGTATATTAGATTGTCTATATGTAACCAAAGTATCTAAAAACATAAAGGACTTAAAGAATTTTTTAAAGGTAAACTACCAACTACTGCAAAATACCAATTTAACTGTAGATGAATTAATTAGAATGGCACAAAAAACTATAGATTACTACAATAGATTGTTAGACTTTAAGGATATAGATGCAGTTAGATTATTTATTGGAGATTTAGCAGAAGAAGTAGAAGAAAATAACGATGATTATGAATATAGCATTAGTACAAAATTACACTTTCTTCTAGCTAATTTACAAGAAGATGCTTTAAAAATGAGAGAAGTAAAAAGGCAAATAGCAAGATTAATAACTGTGCAGTTGAAACTATTAGCAGGTGGTAAGATGTGTTTAGAGGGCGGATATAAATATGGAGCTTTAGACCCTATAACGTACTGTAATTATCTCTTAACAGGGGATAGAGGGATTAATGGACTAAAGGAAAACGAATATTATATTGTAGGGGAAGTTGGAAAAAGAGTAATGTACCGTAACCCTATCGCTTTGTTCCAGGAATTACAGAAGGTAGAACTAGTTAAAAATGAGTCATTGGATGAATGGTTAAAAGATTATACTAGCGAAATAGTATTTTTTAATGGTTTTGATAATAGATTATTTCTAATGTCCACAGCGGATCTAGATGGAGATGGATTTGGGGTCGTTAAAAATAATACTCTTTATAACTCAATAGTTGAAACAAAGTATCCTTTTATAAATAAAGATGATGGAGACAAAGTACCACATTTATTTACTAGAGAAAATTTATACGAGGATATATTAGTTTCTAGTGGTAATTTAATAGGAGAAATTGCGATTAGTAATGCTAAACTTAATGCTATTTGTACAGCTCTAGATAATTGGGTATTTAAAGAAAAGAAAGCTTATACTTGGGACATGTTAGTAGAAAGATATTGTAAAAAAAAGAATATAGAATTATCTGAATTAGAAAAAGAAGAGAAGAAAGAAAAGAAGGCAGAAATAAATAAAGTATTAAGAGATATGGTGAAAAATAATAGTGAATGGAAACAAGTTAAGGACTTTGGAAAAGAAAAGCAAAAGGAGTTTATAACTCAATTATTTCTCTCAAACAAAGAAAAATATTACAGCATACTTTTAGCAAGTCAATTAGCCATAGATATGCCAAAAACTTTAAAACCAATACCCGAATATTTGCAAGAAGAATTAAAGACTTACAGAATACTAAAAAAGCCTGTTTTTATGCATATGTTAGGAAAATGTAGTTGTAAAGGAGAAGGAAGTATAAATGATTGTAAGGATATATTGCATTGGGGGAAAGATGGTAAAGTGAAGAAGAATAGCAACATGATGGATAGTTACTGTTTTTATATAAATAGAGAATTATTAAATAAAGATTTTAAGATTATATCTGGGGGTGAGAATGTTGGTAAGCTAATTAAAATAATGGATTACAACATTAAAGACGGAAAAGTAAATGATGAGCTAATTAAAATCTATGAAAACTATAAAAATATTAGAAATTCTTTACTGAAGGCTAATGCGGAAAATGAGGAACTTGATATTGTAGATTATGAAATTATAAAAAATATTGAAGAGCTTGATATTGTAGATAATGATGTAGTGCTAACAATTAAGCAGCTTAAACCGACAGTTAGATTTGTAATGACATTTTTATGGAGAACGGTACAAAATAAAATATTAGAAAGAAATAAATCTAACGAGCCTATTGTAGAGAATATATATCAATATAAAAAATGTGAAGATGGAGAAATAGATTGGATGTTTTCTAAATATAAAAAAGAAAAATTATTCTCTGATGTACGTATTAAAGATATTTTTTCTGAAACTAAATTCAATCTTTCTAAGAAAGTAGACAAGCTTAATGTTATAAAGTTTAGTAATAAAAATAATTTAGAAATAACAGATGAATTATTAATAAAAATAGTGCAAGGAAAAGAATATACAAATCACAATGTTTATAGAGTGATAGATGGTGTAAAGATAGGATTTATTTATAAAGACCATATAGGTAAGGTTACTGATGGACAAATTATTAAGGTAAAAGAAATAAACAAGAATAAAGCATATGTTGAAGTTGGTTTTTAGGTTACGGAGGGATAACCCCTCCTAACCTAGAGATTGTGGAGAGGAGATAGTTCCCTACCAAAAATCTGAATATATCGAATATGAAAGGATTTGAGAATATGTACGTTATTAAAAGTAAAAACTTAGCATCTTTTTTGATAGGAAAAGGGTTTAATTTAATTAAAAAAGATGTTGATATGACTAATAGTAGATATAATGTATATCTATTTAAAGATACAGAAGAACTAAGAAACATAATAAATATATGGAATAAAGAAATAAAAGCTTTAATGTAACGAAAGGGGTATCGAAAGAGTTTATGAGAAAAATAAAATTGATAGATAATATAGAATATGGACATAAGTATTTAACATATAAGAAAGATGATGGGTCAATTAACTATAAAGATGGCGATAGTTTTATCTGTGATAATATTTCGTTGGAAAAAGAAGTATACTATGCTGATGAATTAGTTTATATAAACAAAGAAAAATCAAAAGTGGTAGACTCTGTTGTTAATAATTTTATAAAAACCTTTGAATCTAGAAACATAAAACCTACAGATGAGCAAATTAATTTTGCACGTGAAACAAGCAAAGTAATTGTAGGAGATTTAAAAGATAATATTGTAACTATTATCCCTGCACCGTGTGGGTTTGGAAAAAGTACTATTAAAATAGAAATAATCAAGTTCTATATAGATTTATATAAAAAAGGCTTAACTAGTAATGGAATGATAATATCTGCTGACAGGTTAGATGATTTGCGTGAAATACAAGATACGTTAAATAATGATAAGTCGTATACATATTTATTAGAAGGTAAAAATGAAGAAGTGTGTATAATGAAAAGTGATATTCAATGTCATAAGTGTAATAACTCAAATTGTAAAGTTAAAACACAATTATTTGAACAAAAGAAATATCCAATACTATTAGTGACAAATGCTAGATTAAAAGAATGTTCTGAAACTTTTAATAGGTATAAAGATTATGATGATGGTATTAGAACATTGTTATTAATAGATGAAAAACCACAAATAAAAGATACAACTAAGATTAACCAAAAATTGTTAGATGAGATAAATACATACATTAGTAGTTTAGATTATGAAGATATAAATGATAAAACATTATTGCAACAGCAATGGAATGATATAGATAGATTGATAAATGAAAAGTTTATATCATTAAGAAATAATGGATATAAAAGATTCATTATTTCAAATAATTCAAATATTGGAGTATGTAGAGATAATAAAATCTTTATGGATTTATGGAATAAATATATGAAAAATAATTATAAAAGAGAACTTCTACATATTCATGATGTTCTCACTAAAGGGGGATTCTATATCTATGAAAAAAATACAGAATTTATAGCTAGAATTGGGTATAGAAATTTACAAGAAGAATATTGTAATGATTTTAAAACGATAATATTTGATGGGTCAGCTTTATATGATCCTGATTATAATATATTAATTAATAATAATTATGCAAAGTTTTTATACGTAGAAAATACAAGATTATACGATAATCTAAAGATTGATATATACAATGCACACAAAATTACTAAAACTCAATTGCATGATAAAAAATATTTAATTAAAGCTGTTGGTAACTTTATAAATAATAAAATTAAAGATGGCTTTGGCAGTAGTTATGTAGTTTGTAATCAGGAGGAGTCTGGAAGATTATCTGAAATTTTGAATAGTACTCTTAAGAGAGATATTCCATTAAATGATGATGGCAGATGCTTTTATTTTGGTGCAACTAAAGGTTCTAATGCTATGCAAAAGTGTACAAGAATGTTTCAAGTAGGCTGGGATAGAATGCCTGATTATGAATATGTAATAGAGTTTTTATGTTGTAATTTTGATTGGAACAAAATTCTAGAATTATGTTTAAATCCAGAAAAAGCAATATGGTTTAGTAGTTTGTTAACAAAGACTAATAGAGAAGAGACGTTTAGAGATAAATCATATACCTCTAATAATTATTCTTTTGGGATTCCTAAAATAAATGAATGCGAATATTTAGATATACTATGTAAGTTTTATCAAGAAGTTCATAGAACAAAGTTAAGAGAATATTCGTATAATGGAAGGATTCAAATAACATTATTTAGGTCAGAATTTATTATTTATAGTATGATTAAACAATTATTTCCTAAGTGTGAATTAACTGAGATAAATACTGAGCAGATAGAGTTTAAGGTAGAGAAGAAAAATAGTTATACTAAAGCAGATGGAAATAAAACAGCCGTTCAAAGAGTTATAGAATGGATTGATAATAATAAAGAATTTAAAGTTTCTGATTTAAGAAAAGATTGCAATTTAAGTAGTAAAAGATGGGAAAGAATTAAGTCAGACGATGTTATAAAAAGTAAATTAAATAAATATGATACTGTAAAAATGGGGTATTATATATTAAAAAAGTGATTTTCCCCCCCAATAATCCTATTATATTATATAGGAAAACAGGGGGGGATTATTAAAAAATAAATTATTCTAATGTAATAAAAGGTTTAGTGGAGGTTTACCGACACTTTGCCTTTTTTACGTTAGAAACCAAGCGAGTGAAACGAAGTGCGGTAGTAAGATGAGAGTAAAAATTTTTACACAGAAATGGAGTAATAAATATATTCATATATTGTCATAATAAAAGGAATGAATTGTAGTGAATTTATTTACATAAAATGGTAATATATAATTATTAGTGGTCATATTTTCAGAAAACGAAAAATAATTCGACAAAGTATACAATATTATGGTAAGGTGTGGTAATATATGAATATAAAGAGATGTAAAATAAACAAGAGAATTAAGTATGTAAGATTTAAAGGGGGAGTATATATGGAAAATGTTATAGATTTAAATGTCTATTTAAATGACTATAAAGTTAATTCTGTAGAATCAGAATGGGATATTATTGGCAATATATTCTCTAAAGCAATAAGTAGAAAAGGACTTAACGAAAAACAAATTGAAAACATAATTATTGAAGTAGAGGATGAGGTACATAGGAAATGAGAGTTGTATTAGATACTAATGTGTTTATAGATGCATTTTTTGGAACTAATGAAAATTGTAAACTGATACTTAGAAAAGAACATAATGGTGAATTTAATATTATAATGAGCAAGGAAATGAATGAAGAGCTCATAAGGATGATTCAATCTTCTATGAAAAAATTAGAAATGAGCGAAGATGAAGAAGCTATTGTATATAGAATGTTGATGAGAGCTTTGTTCAGAACAGAAAAAATAGAGCCTAAAATTAAATTTACAAAGTGTAGTGACAAAGATGATAATATGTTTTTTGCATGTGCAATAGATGGAAATGCAGATTATATAATAAGTCGAGACCATCATATACATAATCTTAAAAATGCAGACAAGCCTATACTTAATAAAGCAAAAAAGGAGATTAAAATTTTATATCCTGATGAATTTGTTTTTGAGTTAGGTAGAATTCAATTAGCAAGCAGTTTTAATAATAAATAAATTAGTGTAGATATCTAGTATTGCTAGCAGTTAAAGAGTTACCTATTTTGGGGTAGCCCTTTTTTATTATAATAAAATTAGTTAGTAATGTTCTTAAAGAACAATACTATTACTCTTTAATATTTTAGGCTTAGATTCACTCCCAAATATTCTATAGTCAATTTTGGATAACCAATTAGTTTTCACCCGAATTTGGGGAAAATGATAAAACTGGTGAGTTCTAAGAACTTGTTTTTAGTTACACCCAAACGGGGGAATCAAAGTCCTTGCTAAGTGATTTCAAAGTCCTTAACAAGAACAACGAGGTGGAAATTTCCCTTGGTTAAAAGAAGGAAATAATTGGAGAACGTAGAATACTTACTTAGCTGATAAGGTAGACTATTTTATTTGTTAAGGGGGTGAGAGGTATGGATAGTATCAATGAAATATATGATAATTTTAAAGTAGAATATTTAAAAGACCCAATAGAAACAACTTGTGAAGAATGTGGTAGTATTTTTGATTTTGTACCAGAAACAACAAATATTGTATGTCCTAAATGTGGTGCAGAAATAAATATAAAATATAAAAATAATAGATAATTTAAAGGATTAGAGTAACATCTAGTCCTTTTTTAACGTCCCCAAAATCGGGGGGGGTTAATATATATAGAGTAACCACTATAACTATTAGTTAATGTGGTTTAATTACCATTCGTAGTTAAAATAAGAGTGGTATTTTGTTTTTTACTAAGGGTACTTGTAAAAGATATAAGTTTTGTATTAGCTTTATAAGTCTTCACGCTTAACAGCGTTTCGACTAAGAAATGGTGGAAAGAGAAAAATTTCTCTGTCCGTATATATTTGTTTTTTAGACATAGTATGGTAGTTTGCTATATTTATGTAGGTTCAAACCCTACCTCCTCCTCAACAAGATAAATATAGCTAATAGTAGCACCTAGAAGGAAGGGTAGAAACCCTCGTGTTTTTAAACATGGCACTATAAAGTTGCACCACCAGTAACAATAAAAATTGGTGGATATTAATTAGAGTATCTAACATTAGCTATTAAATTTGGATGTGATCCCATTAACTCCTTAAAAAATGATGGGATTTTAGATGCTCTAATTAGTATATTTTAATTTTTATTACTTAAAGCCACTTGAACAAGTATATATAGAGTCTTAGTTTTGGCTTTGCTAAGATAAAGTATAGAAAATTTAAGAAGTAATAGTAGTTAAATATACTAATTGTTATGTCTAATGGATATACCTAAGTTTAAAACGTAGGTCTTGAAATGATATAAAGCCGGTTTTAACTCGATTAGATATAATGAGTTGGATATTTTGTTAATTAATTATAAAAAAGCCACCTATAAAGGTGACTTTATATTGTCTAATTTAAAAAACACATCAAATATGCAATTTATTTGTTTAATAATTTATTTATTTATTTAATTTTGTTTAAGGGTCACCTATCTTGGGTGGCTCTTTTATTATTTTTTAAGTAAATATGTGCTTTTATAACTATGGAAGTAGATATGTGCTTAAAAAGTACAAAAAAATGGGAAGAAAGTAGGGAAGATTATGAGAAAAGTAGATTGGAGTAATCCAGAAGAAGTGAGGGAATGGCATAGGCAATATAGTGCCAAACACAATAAAATTAATTATGCTAAGAATCCTCAATACTGGAAGGAGTATTATCTTAAGCATAAGGAGAATTGGAAAAGGTCTAAGGCAAAGAAAGATGGTTTATGGCTTTACGTAATTAGAGCAATAGACGGGAGAAGAAATTGGAACCTGTATGTTGGTAGTACTACTAATTTAAGTAGGTTAGATAGACATAAGCACTGTGAACAAATAAAGAGATGTATAGACGAAAATATACCTTACGCGGTTTATGGGATTAATTTATTAGATTATAAAGAAGATGCTACAGTAGAGGGATTAAGAAATTTAGAGCAATTTACTATTAATAATATAAAGCCATTGTGGAACGATGTTAAGGCTGTAGAAGAACTAGATAGAATATTAGCTTGCAGACTAAGTAGAAATCTTTATTATGCTAATATGCGAGTTTTTAAATATAACATATTAGATTATAAAAATAAGGTATATCCAATAGATTTATTGGAGGAGTTTACACTAGGAAGAATCTTAATGGCAAGAGCAAGAATGGAATTTTTGGGAGGAAATAAATATGAATAATATTATAGATAATGAATGTATAGAAGAAAGAATAGAGAGTTTAATAGATAATTCTATAATGTGTGAAATGGAAATAAAGGAATTGCTAGATAAAGGACGTGGTTATTATATTAGTAATAATCTTACTATGGCTAGATGGCTAGTATTGCATGATAGCGAGTTCTTTGTACTAAGGGATTTTGAAGAAAACAAGTGGTTGTACTGCTTTAAGAATACTCCATTATTTAAAGCGAATCTAACCACTTTTAAAAATATTAGAAATAATCTAAGTAAGGAAGAACGAATATTTACAGAAGAAGATTTTACTATTGTAAATAGAGTAATCAGGGAAGCTAAAGAAAGATGTATTTCTTTTAATTAAGGAGGAATAGTAATGGAATTTATAATATTAACAATAAATTTTTGCATTGTAACAATGCTTATGTTGTATAAACAAGATAAGACGATAGCAAGAGTAGAGAAGTTAGAGTTGAAGATTAAATGTAGGGAGAGTAGAGATAACCCTTTAAAGGAATCTTTAGAGGAATTTAATAAATCTGTAGAGGAATATAATAAATTTCTAAGAGATACCAATAGAAAAATAGCAACCAAAATAGATGAGTCTATTAAATTAATGGAATGTAAGGACAAAATTAAGGGATAGAATTTATAACTTTATAAGGAGGTGATTTTAATGAAGTGGACAGGTAGACCACCAAAATTTCAGGATGCTGATGAAGTTGCTAAGATGGTAGAGAATTATTTTAGAGAAGCAGATAAAACTGGAGAACCTTACACTGTTACTGGATTAGCTTTAGCATTAGGGATTAGTTTAAAGAGTCTTAGGGATTATAAGAATTGTGTGGATGATATTAATATACTTACTCAACTAGATGAAGATACGAAACAACAGCTAAGTAACATCGTAAAAAGAGCTTATCTTTTATGTGAAAACTATGCAGAAAGAAAGATGTTAGACCCTAAAATATCTAAGACTCCAATATCTTATATATTCTCTTTAAAGAACTTTGGATGGACAGATAAGCAAGAGATAGTGCAAACTAATAATACCATAGAAGTATCGTTAGAAGACTAGTAATTAGAAAGAGCTTACATATAATATATGTAGGTTCTATTGTAGTTACTATATAAATATAGGGAAATAATTAATTAGTTCTAATTGATAATTCGCGTTGACCTACACGAAATCATAAAAAAGTGCCGAAAAGTTTAGTATAATTAAACAAAAATATAACTCTAGTTGAGAATATAATAGTTGTGGATAACTAAGGAATGGCTTAGTATCAAGGCTTAGAGTAGTGTGTATAATTATTTCGTGAAATTAATTATTTAGCGTAGTTTTATATTTTGTGTTTAAAATATAGGGAAATAATTTGATTGCATAGGGGGTACATTCTAAATTTTAGGTCTATATATTGGGGTATACTTACAGAAAATATTTTTTCTAATAAAAAGGAACTATACAACATGATGCAGGAAAATAATATATAATGTAGAATTATTTTTCTGAGGTGAAATTATGATTAAAAAAATTAGAAAAAGGGATAAAGAAAAACAAGAAGATAAAATTGTTAATGAAATCAAAAGACTAAAGAAACTTAGTGAGGAAGAACTAAATAAAGAGAAATATAAATTAATAGCATGTGGTAAAACGAATAGGAATTATAAAAATGTTTTAAGTGGATTTACAATTTTAGTAACAATAATTATATCGTTCATGACTATTGTTCAAGGGATAGATAGTAGTACTACAGTTTCTACAGATGCACATTTAAGGTATATGTATGATAAAAAATTCGAATTATATAAATTAGAACATTCAAATGAAGAATATATAGATTATGTAAATAAGCAAATGAAAGAATATAAAGAGGCTCCGGAAAATAATCTAAGTAATGCGTTAAAATTAATTAATAGTAGTTTTCTTCCTATAATTGCATTATATATTTTTATAGGCGTAATTAGTATAAGAACACTAAAGAAAGCTGATAAAGCATCAATTTGTGAAACATTGGTAATTTTTATTAATGATGAATTAGAGAGACGTAATAGAATAAGTGCAAATGTTGAACTAAAAGAAAGTATTAAAGATGATATATGTAAATTACAAATTAAGTCCATAGAAATTGAGGAAAGCATAAAATATATAGAGAAAATATCAAAATCAATATTCCAATAGAATTTGAGAACTAGATATAAAAGTCTAGTTCTTTTTTATACCCTAAATTAAATAAAGGAGGTGGTAGATATAGTTACTACAAAGTTTAAAATATCCAAGAAAATGTTCAATAATGCCTATCTGCCATACTTAGAGCAGTACGATAAAAGGCACGAAGTGTACTATGGTGGGGGAGGTAGTGGTAAATCTGTTTTTGTTACTCAGAAATTATTGTATAAATACCTTAAATATCCAAATAGAAAATGCTTAGTAATTAGAAAAATAAATAATACCTTAAGAGATTCCGTATTTGCATTATTTAAAAGTACACTATTGGATTGGCAATTGTATGATAAATGTAAAATAAATAAAACAGAATTAACAATAGAACTGCCTAATGGTAGTCTTTTTTTATGCAAGGGATTAGATGATCCGGAGAAGATTAAGTCCATAGCTAATATTGATGACATATGGATAGAAGAAGCAACAGATATTGATGAATTTGATTACGATCAACTATGTTTAAGACTACGTTCTAAAAATCCATTTAATCAAATTGTTGTATCCTTTAACCCTATTTCTAAGAGTAATTGGGTTTATAAAAAGTGGTTTGCAGAAGATGCAGATTACAACAAAGATACAACAACAATTTTGCATACAACATATTTAGACAATAGGTTTTTACCACAGGACTACATAAATAATTTATTGGAGATGAAGAAAACAAACCCAGCATATTATAACATTTATGCTCTTGGAGAGTTTGCTACCTTAGATAAATTAGTATATACAAATTGGGAAGTTAAAGATTTTGACTATATAGAATTGCTAAAAACTAACAAATATTATGCTATTTTTGGATTAGACTGGGGATTCACAAACGATAAAACAGCGATTATAGCGTCCTTAATAAATGAAAAAGATAAAGAAATATATATTTATTGGGAGTATGGACAAACACACATGACAAATGAAGATATTTTTAAAGTATTAGAAGAAAATAGACTAGTTAAAGAGAGATTGGTGTGTGATAGTTCTGAACCCAAAAGTATAGAAGAATTAAAGCGATTAGGTTGTAGAAGAGTTATAGGAGCCAGTAAAGGGCATGATAGTATAAATAATGGTATCCAGCTTATACAACAATATAAAATATATATACATCCTAGTTGTGTACAAGTTCAAGAGGAATTTAAGAACTATACTTGGTTAAAAGACAGAAAAACAAATGAATATATTAATAAACCAATAGATAAATATAACCACTTTATGGATGCATTTAGATATAGTGTCATGGATAAAGTAGGAGGTAAAAATAAGAGTGGAACTTTAAGAATAGGTTCTATTACAGATTTATACGGATAGAAAGGAGAAAAGTAAATGAATGAAAATGCAGTAATTGGATTAGCTAAATTGTGCTATAAAATGTATTCCAGTAAATTAGAGTACTACGATAAAATTAATAAATATTACTATGGAAACACAGATAGTTTAGTTAATTTCAAACCAATGGCAGGTAGAGCAAATTTAAAGCCTAGAACTAATTTTGTGCAAAAATTTGTTGATGAAGAGGCAAGTTATAGCTTTGGAAATAGTATTACATATGTATCTAAAGATAATAATAAAGAAGTTATCAAGGATATAGATTATATTTTAACTTCTTATAAGGCAGACCATGATATAAACTTAGGTATGGAACTTATCAAGTATGGCATTTGCTATGAAATAAATTATAGAAAGAATGGTAAGTTTAAAAGTAAAAAGGTAAGTCCTTTAAATGGATATATGTTCGTAGATGAAGATGACGAGCCTGTTATGTTTATACATGTTTTCAAAAAGCCTTTTAAGGATGATGAGTTTATAGATGTATATACCAACACTACTATTTACCATTTCAATCATAGTTTTAATGAAATATCAGCTCCAACACCACACTTTTTTGGTATTGTTCCAGTTGGTATGGGAATGATAGGCGGTAATTCCTATAACGAAGATAGGGGGTATATAGAAGGGGATAAAACTATATATAGAACAATTAAAACTCTACAAGATGCATTTGAAACCAACTTAGGGGATAGTGCTAGTGAAATATCTGATTTACGAAATGCAATTTTAAAAATATTTAATATAACCCTAGAAGATGAAGTAGATAAGGAAGGAAATCCTGTTTTAGATGCAAATGGGAATGTCAAAAAGAAAGAGCCTGTCATTAGGAATAACCAAATTATGTATTTTAACGGAGAAGGTGATTCTAAGCCTGATGCAGAGTGGTTAATAAAAAATATTAATGATGCATTTATAAAAAATACAAGAAATGACATAAAAGACTTAATGTATGTATTAACTAATCATATCGATACTAATGAAAAACTACAATCTAATTTAAGTGGAGTAGCTTTACGTAGTAGATTACAAGGGTTAGAAAGTAAGTGTACTTATAATGCAAAAGCTTTTGAGAACTTGCTTAGAACGAGACTAGAATGTATGTTTAAGTATTTGGCCATGACACAAGGAAAGAAGTATGATGTTAACTTAATAGAGGTTAAGTTTACCCCTAACGTTCCTATTGATGAGGATAGAATAGCAGATAGAATTTCTAAAATACCTCATGATGTTGTTTCTAATGAGACTAAGAGAAGTTGGTTATCTTCAGTAAGCGTAAACGAAGAAGCTAAAATAGAAGAGGAAAATAAAAAAGCTATGAATAATATGATAGATTTAAATGATTTTGAAGAGGAATTAAATAATGAAACCGAATAAGTATCAGATTAAATTTACTGATTCTAATATAGAAATTAATAAATTATTATTTGATATATTAGACAGGGATATAAAGAAACTAATGTCTTTACATAAAAAAGATAGAGATAAAATATTAAATGAAGTAGCTAATATAATGCTTAAATATGAGATTACTGAAAATGTAATGAATTTATCAGATGCTGAAAAGATGAAGATAAATAAAGAAATAACTAACTCTGTTATATTTACTTTTAAAGAACAAGCAGAAATTGAAAGTAAAGATATTGGTAACTTATTAAATAATATAGCAAAAGATAAATATTATCTAAATAGCTTTAATCTATCTTTAGGATTGGACTTTAATTTGAAAAAGATTGATTCTAAAACACTTAACAGGATTATTAATAAGACTATTAAGGGAAAGAATTATTCTGATAGAATATGGTCTAATAAAAATAATATAGCGAAAATATTACAAAAAGAGATAAAAGATTTTATAGAAGGTAAGACTTCTGTTAATAAAATAAATACTATTCTTAGAGATAGATTTAACCAAAGTGCATATGTAACAAAAAGATTAATAAGTAATGAAGTAGCTAGAGTAATGGAAGAAAGTAATAACAAATGGATGGAAGATTTAGGTGTTGATTATGTAATGTATATGGGAACATTGGACAACCATACTTGTAGTGATTGTGGAGAACATGATGGACAAGTGTATAAAAGGGGAGAAGAGCCAGTTGAAACTCCTGTTCATGTTGGATGTAGATGTACTTATTCACCGATTCCATCTTCTGAATGGAGACCTAAGAAGAGAATGAATAATGAAACTAAAAATATTATAAGTTGGAATTCTTATAATGATTGGAAAAAAGAAAATAACATATAAAATATATCAACTATAACGGCTAGAACGTTATAGGGGAAAGGAGAAATAATAATGAAAAAAGCAGATTTAATAAAGTTAATAGAAGGTTTAGAGGATGAGGTAGACGTACTAGATACTCTAAAGGAAAATGAGGAAATAAAAGGTTTAATTAAGCCTTTTGATGCTAGTAAATTAGCGTTAGAGGACTTTACAAAACTCTTGCAAGAGAATGATACAATAAAAGGATACTGGACTTCGGAAAAAAATAGAGCTGTTACAGAAGGAATAGAAGGTTTTAAGAAGAAAGATATGAAAAAACTTATAGATGAAGCTGTTAAAGCAAAATCAAATGAGGGAAAAACTCCTGAACAAATAAAACTAGAAGAATTAGAAACTAAATTAGCAGAAATGGAAAAAGAAAAGACTATAGCTACTAATAAAGCTAATTATTCCAAGATTTTAGGAGAAAAAGGGTTATCAACTGACCTGTTAGATTTTATTTATGCCGATGAAGAGGCAGTATTTAATGAAAATATAGATAAGATAAATACTATAATACAAAGTGCTGTCACTTCTAGCACAAATAAAATTTTAAATAATAATGAATATATTCCTCCAACTTCATCTGGTGGAGTAGCATTAAGTGGTGTTGAAAAAGCATTTTATGAAAGGAATGGAGATTTGGCACCACAATAAAGATTAGTTTGAAATGATATATAACTAGTCTTTTTTTATACCCTTTTTTAGAAGGTGACTTATAGGGGGTAAAGAATAAAATCCTAAAAATAAATATGATAAGAAAAGGAGCGTGTTTTTTATGGCACATACACAACAAGAAAGATATTCAAATTTAGTATTAGCAAAATTAAGAAAGGAATTAGTTACTAGAGATAATTTAATCTTCAATAGTTCATATGAAGGCGACCCAAAAGCAGGTAAGGTTAAGATTCCTGTTAGAGGGGAAGTAAATGTAAAAGATTATGATAAGACAAATGGTCTTAAAGGAGAAACAGGTTCTACTACATATAAGGATTTATTAATAGATAAGGATAAAGCGGTTAATGAGATTATCGATGGATATGATGCACAATCTGTTCCTGATGGAATAGTTGCTGATAGGTTAGATTCTGCTGGATATAGTTTGTCGTTACAAGTAGATAAAGACTCAATTGATGCGTTAGAGAAGAAGGGAACTGTTTTAGAAAATAAGACTGCATTAACTAAAAAGGATGTTTATGGAACTGTTTTAGAAGTTGGTGCAAAAATGACTAGAGCAGGTGTACCAGTAAAGGGAAGATGGTTAATTGTATCTCCAGAGTTGAAAACATTATTATTAAGAGACCCAGAGTTTATAAAGCAAGGGGATATTTCTCAAAAATTAGTTGAAGAAGGTTCTTTTGGTATGATTGGTGGATTTGCTTGTTTTGAATCAGCAAACACAATGTTTGAAGACACAACAATAGTTGGTAGTCATAAAACAACTACAGAATTTATTGCAGGACATCCATTTTTTGCTTCTAGAGTTATGGAGTTCTCTGTGCCAGTTCATTTACAAGACTTAGCTGGAAGTGGTAATTATATAGGAGCGTCTGCCGTACAAGGTAGACTTGTTTATGGTGTAGATGTAACTAAACCTGAGGCTATTTTTGTAAAAAGAACAGAAGTAAGTGTAGGTTAATGTTTAATGGATAGGATGGGATGATATCCTTCCTGTCCTATTTTTTTAAGAAAGGAGAATTTTAGATGTATAGTAAAGAAGAAATAGAACAAATTGCTATATCTTTAATACAAAGTTATTACGATTATGAGTCTAAATATACTTATGATTATATTAAGACAAGATTGTCTATTCCGTTAAAAATGATTGTTAATAATATTCAGTCCGTTGATGATTTGGCTGGTATAACTAATTTATCTTCAATTTCTCAAGGAAGTAGAAGTGTTTCTTTTAATAGTAGTATAAAAAATATGTATTTAACCGAAGAAGTAAAAGCTGTATTACCTCCTAAGAAGAATTTTTATGCTTGGTAGGTGTAGATTATGGTGTTTTTTAAGAAATTTAATATTTATTTAATTAAGACTACTAGTATAAAAGATAATAAGGGAAATATAGTTACTACTAACGTAAAAGAAGAAACTCCTATTAAAGTAGATATACAACCTATCGATATCAAATCTAAAAAATATATTTGGGGAGAGGATGTAGAATCAAACCTACAAGTGTATATAAAAGAAGATTTAGAAGTTGGTACAAAGTTAATTTATAAAGATAGGGGATATGAAGTCGAAAAGGTTGTACCTTGGGACGATTATAGTATATTAGCAATAAAAGGAGTTGATTTCCAATGGCAATAAAGCTAATAGATAATACAAAATATTTTGAAGACCTTATTATAAAAAAAGTTGCTAATGCTTGTAAAGAAATAGGTATAGTAGGAACGACTTCTATTAAAGCCAATACCCCAGTGGGAGTTTATCCTACTAAAAGTGGTAGAAAAGGTGGTACTTTAAGAAGAAATTGGACTTTTAAAACTGCTAATACAGCTAATAAATATAAAATAACTTTTGGGAATTCTACAGATTATGCACCATATGTAGAATTTAAACCAAATAAAAGCCAAGGTTTTTTTAGGGCTACTATGAGAGATTTGACGGAAGATGCAATTAATATTCTAAAAAAACATCTTAAGGAGGTAGAATAATGAATTTAGATTTATTAAAAGAAGAGATATATTCTTTATTAAGCGATTATAATACATATGCTAATTATTTGCCTGTGAAAGATGAAGAAGGAAAAGATTTAGATTATCTAAACAATATATATGTTACATATAAACTGTTAGAGATAAGAGATATAGTTTATAAAAATGAAATACCATTAGAAGTGCAAGTTATTTCTAATAAAATAAACAAGGATGAAATAGATAAAATATCTATAGAAATAGATAAAATTTTAAATAAAAAGGTATTAACTAAAGCGAGAGTTGTAAGACAAAATATTTGGTTAATACCTTTTTTGGATATAGAAGAAGATAATGAATATATAACTCTTCAGTATTATATTTCAATGTTTTAGAAAGGAGAGATAAATTATGGCAAAAAAAGAAATTAACTTAAATTATGTAATCTTTGATTCTGCTATGTTATACTATACGGATTTTGATGCATCTAGTTTAGATACTGCGATTTCTGGTTTAAAAGGACATGAATTAGGTCTAAGCGATGGAGGAGTGACTTTTTCTAGTGAACCTGAGATAAGGGATATACCTTTTGCAGGTGCTTTAGAAAGAAAAATTAAAGGATTTCAAAGGATTTTAAAGACTACAGGGAAAATTGAAGGAGAAATACTGCCTATAAATGCAGATTTATTAACAATGTCTTTATATAAAAAAGATACAATAACATCTGAAAAATATGATAAATATATTCCAACAACTGGACTAATAGAGGATTCTTACTATAAGGATTTAGTTTTAGTTGGAACAACTGCAGATGAAACAGATATAATTGTTGTCATTAGAAATACTTATAACTCTGCATTTAACTTAGATACTAAGGATAAAGAAGAGGGAAAAATAAAGGTTGCATTTGAAGGATGTTATGAAAAAGGTAGTGACATTCCTCCAATTGAAATTTACATACCAAAAGGAGAGTAGATTAATTTCTACTCTTTTTATTATTTTATATAAAGGAGAGAAATAGCATGGAAAGAAAAATGAACTTATATGGAAATCACATTTTTGAATTATTAAGAATTATAGATAAATTAGGTTTAACAGAAGAATTGTCTAAAATGTTTAAAAATATAGTTAAAAATGCAGATAAAGAAAAATCTCTAACAGCTAGATTAAGAATCGCTTTAGGAGATAAGGAATATACAGAAGATAATATTATGAAGGTTTTATCTAATAACAAAGAATTAGCTAAAGCATATGCAGAACAACAAGAAAACAATATAGATAAAACTATGGATATATTAGGAATTTTAATAAAGAGAATACCTCAAGCAGAAGATGAAGTGCAAGCATTATTAAAAGATGTATATGGTGTTAAGAAAAATGAAAAAATAGGATTTATTGAAGAAATAGAAATGATTAAAGAGTTAATAAAAAATGAGGAAATAAAAAAGGGTTTTTCTTTAATATTCAAGTAAGAGAGCAAGAGGATAACTTAATTGGAATATTGATTAAGTACCATATTTACTTGGATATAAAACAAATGAAAATAGAAGAAGCTATAAATGTAATAGAAGCTACAATAAGTCAATTTTATGATGATAGAGCTTATGAAAATTATATATTAAACAATTTATTTGCAGAGAAGAAAATGACGTATACAGAATTAAAGAAGAAAAATACAAGAGTTATAAAACCTAAAAAAGATATTGATGAAGTTGTAAATAATAATAATCGAATACTAGATAAGTGGTTAAGAGAAAATAAAAAATCTTAATCACTTATTTTTATTTTATAGATAAGGAGGTGGAAAAATGGCTGATGTATTTAGAATAGAAGGTGGAATAGAACTTGATATTGGCAAAGTTAAAAGTGGTTTACAAACTGTTAGTAACGAAGCTAATAAAACAGAAAATAAATTACAATCGTTAGCTACTAAGTGCAATAAAATAGGTAGTAAACTAAGTAGTTTTGGGAGTAAAATGACAACTATGGTTAGTTTACCTTTAGCTGGAGTTGGGATAGCAGGAATAAATATGGCTAGTGACTTAGAAGAAACTAATAATAAAATGGAAGCTGTATTTGGAAGTATGTCTAGTATGGTTGATGAGTGGGCTAAAAACTCTGCTAAAGGATATGGTTTAACTGCTCAAGCTTTTAAAGATAATGTAACTTTATTTGGTTCATTATCTCAAGATATATTAAAAATGGACGCTAAAACTTCTGCAGAACATGGTCGTATGCTAACGGAGAGGGCAGCGGATATAGCTTCTTACTATAACTTAAGTATGGAAAGAAGTAATATGTTAATCAAACAACTTTATAGTGGAGAAACTGACGGATGGAAGGACTTGGGTATAACTATAAATGATACAACTATGCAAGAATATGCTCTATCTAAAGGAATAAAGAAAACTATTTCTTCTATGTCTTTACAAGAGAAGACTGCATTAAGAATAGAAATGGCTTTAGATAAAACTAATAGAGCAAGTGGTGATTTCGTTAATACTTCAGATGGTTTAGCGAATAGTCTTAGAATCTTAACTGCTAATGTTAAAAATTTTGTTACTAATTTAATGAATAGAGGTTTACCATCTGTGACATCTATAGTTAATAAACTTAATAACTTTATGGATGTACTAAATGGATTATCTGATGAACAGATGGATTTTATTCTTAAAATAGGAATGTTTGTTACAGCTCTTTTTCCTGCGATAACTATAGTAGGTAAGTTGACTAGTGGTGTAGGTAGTTTAATAACTACAATAAGTGGAGTAAAGACTGCTTTGGTCACCATGGCTACTACTGCTGGAACATCTGTAGGTGCATTAATTGCTCCAATAGCTGGTATTATAGCAGGTATTATGGCACTTGTTGCTACTCTTATATACTTATGGAATAACTCAGAGAGCTTTAGAGAGGCAGTATTTAACATATGGGGTTCCATACAACAATTTATTACTACTATATGTAATTTACTTAAGTCATTTTGGGAAACTTGGGGCGAAGATATAAAGAATCTTTTCTTTTTGGTTATGAATTATATATCATCCATTTTTGAAACTACATTCAATGTGATTGCAGAAATATTTAATTTTTTTGTTGCTTTATTTAAAGGTGATTGGGAAGGTGTTAAAGATGCTGTAATTGGTATAGTTACAAATCTGAAAGATGGTGTAGTTAATATTTTTAAATCATGGTTTAATCTTTTAATTGGACTTGGAGAATCTTTTGCTAAGGTGTTTAGTGGTATTTGGAATGGAATAGTTGATGGATTAAAGTGGGTTGTTAATAAGTGTATTAATGGCTTAAATTGGCTAACTGGTAAGATATCCAGTGCATTAACTATAGAAGTGCCTGACTGGGTACCTGGGTTTGGTGGAGATACGTGGGGAATTAATATACCTAAAATTCCTAATTGGAATTATGATGGTGCTATATTTACTAAACCTACTGTTTTAGGAAATGGACAAGGAGTTGGAGATAAATACAATGGACAAGGCTATAATGCTGAAGCCGTGCTACCTTTAGATATACTTTGGGATAAAATGGATGCGATAGTTAATAATAGACCACCAATACAACTAATCGTAGATGGCAAAGAAATAGCTTTTGCAGTCGCACCATATCAGGAAATACTAAATCAATATAATACAAATAGAATACCTAGATTAGCTTATTAGAAAGGAGGGATAGAGATGTTTAATAAAGACTACATGCAAATAGCTCCAAAGGAGTACGACTTGATTTTTAATGGAAAACATAGTAAAGAATTTCAATTAGGAATATCTAAATATCCTTCTATTCCTCGTATAAAAGAGGATGTAGAAGATATTGAAATACAAGGGAGAAGTGGTACTTTAACGATTAATAATGGTACATATGGAGATAGGATAATTATAATAAGCTTTAAATCACTGGATATAGAATATTTTTGGAGTAACATAGAGGTAATAGAAAAGTGGCTTACAAATATAAAGAATCCAAGGCTTTTCTACGATAGAGTAGATAAATGTTTTAAAGTTAAGAGAGTAGAAATAGGATATATAAGTAAGGAGATAAGTTTATATGGTGAGTTTGAGGTAACTTTTATATGTGAACCCTTTATGATAGATTTAGAAGAAAATTGCATAGTAACAAGAGAGAATATTTTTTCAGTAGAGAATAGAGGAGATTTTGAAGTTGAACCATATATAAAATTAGAAGGAAGTGGAGACCTTATTTTAAAGGTAAATGGTGAAAAAGTTATTATAAAAGGGGTAGATGGATACGTAATTATAAATAGCAATTTAATGATATGTTATAAAGAAGGGGAAAATATGTTACCTAAAATGCAAGGAGATTTTCCTATATTGAAATTAGAGGAAAATATAATTGAAGTAAGTGATAATGTTGATGTTGCAACAATTAAATTTAATAATTTATATAGGTAGAAGGTAGGAATTAACATCTTGCCTTCTTATTTTTTAAAAGGAGGAGAGATGTTTGAAGTGTTTTACTTATGATGGATATAGGAGTAATGGATATAAAACTAGATATTCTTTATTTATTGAATTAAATGAAAACGAATCTGTCATTAGTGACGGGAGAATCGCTAAAAATGGTATTGATTATATAGAAAGAAATGTGTTTATATACAATAAAAATGAACAAGGTGAATCTGTAGCTTTTAGTAAATGTGATTTAGAGTTTATAAGTGGGTGGCTATTTACTAAAGGTTATAAATTTTTAAATATAGAAGATAGAAATTATCTAGGAATATTTATAAAGAAACATGGTATATGGTATAGAGATGCTAAAGATGGTTTTATAGAGTTGATATTTAGATTGAAACCATTTAAATATAGTAATATATTAGTAGAAACTTTAGGGGTTAATAACAATACATATAGTAGAAAAATACACTTAAAAAGTGACGTAGACATAGAGCTATATCCAACAATTATTATAGAAAATATGAGTAGAGAATTTTTAAATATAAGTATAGAAAACAAAACTATTAAAGGTAATAAACTTACTTTTAATGGTTTAATACCGGTAGATAGGGCTTTAATCGATTGTGATGAAAAATATATGAAAAGCTATATTGATGTCAGCGAAGATTTGTATTCTAAATCAAACCTAATCTACTTAAGGTTATGCAATGGAGAAAATATTGTTGAGGTAAAAGGGAGTAAAAGGGCAAAAGTTAATATCGAATATAGAGATAGATATATGTTGAAAGAAGGTGATTTCTTTTGGGTAAAAGAGTAAAAATATCCTTACATGATAAATACGCAACTAAAGAAGAAGTATTAGGTGGATATGGCATAGCAATATTAGATAATGTTTGTATAAAATGCGAAAGTAATCAAACATTAGATAATGGTGATTATACTTTGGATTGTACTTTTTTATTAGATAAAGAAGGTAAATATAAATTAATAGAAAAAGAGATGATACTAAAAGTATTAATAGATGGTAAGCCTGAAGTTTTTAGGATAGTTAGTATTGTAGCAACGAATAGAGATTTACAAGTTTTTGCTAGGCAAATAACCATAGAATTAACTTTGGGTATGCACTTAGGGGATGTTAGACCAACTAATTTAAGCGGTTTAGCATCTCTTTTATATTTAAAAGAAAACTCTAACGAATATAAGGAGGGTAAGCAATATGCCAAGGATCTAGAAGTGTTTAGTGATTTAACTACTACTAATACGGCTTATTATAATGAGTTGAATTTATATAAAGCTTTGCATGATTGCGACCAATCTTTTTCTAATCGTTGGGGTGGTGAGGTATTAAGAGAAGGGTATAGATTAAATATATTACAAAGAGTTGGAGAGGATAGAGGATTCCAAGTAAGAAGTAGAAAGAATCTGTTGGGATTTGAAGCTAATACTTCCTTAACAGGAGTTACTACAATAGTAAAACCAAAGGGCTTCGATGGAATCACTATTGATGGTTATGTTATAAGTCCAATTGCAGACCGATATGTGGAAAGCAAAACAAAAGTAATTGAATACAGTGATGTAAAAGTAAGGAACGATAATACTTCTGAAAATGAAGAGGGAATGATATTTGATACTTTAGAAGAGGCACAAGCAGAATTAATTAAACGTGCGAATTTAGAATTTAGTAAAAATCATATAGATGAGCCTACAGCTACTTATAATGTTAGTTTTGTTCCTTTAGAACAGACCGAGGAATATAAAAATTATTCTGTTTTAGAAAAGTGTCGTTTAGGCGATACAGTCCATGTCTTTGAAGAAAAGCACAATATTAATATTGAAGTAAGATGTAAGAGTATTAAATATAATATATTAACCCAAAGGATAGTGGAGATTGGACTAAGTAATCAGAATTTAAGTAAAAGTATATCTTCCATAGAAAATATTATAAAGAAGTTGGAAACTATTCCTGATGAAAATGGATTATTAAATGAAGCTAAGAAACAAGCAAGTGACCTTTTAAATAATGGTGTAAAACAAGGGTATTTCGTATGGGATACTAACGGGTGGGCTATTATGGATACTAAAGATAAAAATACAGCCCAGGAAGGTATTAAAGCTACTAAAGAAGGTATAGGGTTATTTAAAAATGGATACTATGGAGAATTAATAAGTGCTATAACTTCTAGGGGAATAGTCGCAGATACTATAAATACTGGTGTATTGAGTGCTATCTTAATTCAGAGCGATAACGGGGCAACAACAATAGACCTAAATAGTGGAGTATTTAAATCTAAACAGGGGGACGGAAGTGAGATAATTATAAGTCCAACTGAAGGATTTTACAATAAATTTGGTAATAGTAAGAGAGAATACTATCATTTGAATTACTATGATATAAAAAATATAAATGTAAATAATGATGGTACTTGGGAATCATCTTTTACGTTACCGAGTGAATTTAAAGGGAAAAAGTTTATAGTTGATTGTAATTATAAAGAAATACTTTCTTCATATCCTTTAACCATGTTTGGAAACCAAAGAATTTATCAAGAGGTTGATTATACTAATGGAATTATAAAATTAAGTGGTACTGTATTTCCTCTCTGTGTTGAATTTTATACGAGTGGAAGTCAGACATACCTGATGCAACATAAAGGAAATAAAACCGTTACTGTAAAAATATCCATTAATGTTATTGCATAGAATCATTATTAGAAATAGGAGAGAAGAGGGTGATATAAATTATTTAGAAAGGAGATATAAGTATGAATGAAATGGGACAACTTGTAACAAACTTAGGCTTTCCAATAGCTTTGGTTTTAATTTTACTATGGTTCTTATATAAAAAAGTGTGGACTTATCTAGTGGAAAAGATGGATAAGATAACCCAAATCAACGAAGAATTAGTAAGAACAAATAGGGAGTTATGCTCTTCGATGAATGTAAAATTAGGAGTTATAGAAGATAAGGTAGATAGAATAGTAAGTGAATTAGATACATAAGTAACGGGTACAATTTTGTACTCGTCTTTTTTATTTATAAAGGAGGTTTTTAATATATGGCAATAAAACATGGATTATGCAAAAAGACAAAGTTATATGGTATATGGGTCATGATGAAACAACATTGCTATAATCCTAACAATAAAGATTATTATAATTATGGAGATAGAGGAGTAAAGGTGTGCGATGTATGGAGAAATAATTATTTAGAGTTTCATAATTGGGCATATGCAAATGGATATAGTCAAGGGTTAAGTATAGACAGAATAGATTCAAATGGTGACTATGAACCTTCAAATTGTAGGTGGGCAACAGATTATCAACAAGCCAACAATAAAAGAAATACTATTCATATATTATTCCATGGAAAAGATATGACGTTATCAGAATTAAGTGAGTTAACAGGAATTTCAAGAAGTACAATTGAAATGAGATATGGAAGAGGAGATAGAGGGGATAGATTAGGTAGACCATTAAGAAAAAGAATATCTTGATAATTAGTAAATATAGTTATATAATAATAGCAATAAATATTATGTAATGACACCAACTAATTATTAGATTTTTTGTTACATAATTTAAGTATATTTGATAAAAGTTTATTGATATGAAAATGTGGTTAGAAGCTAGTGAAATCAGTATGTTTACTACAATTAGTCAACAAAATAACCACTTTACCAATTCGGAATTTATAGCAATTATAGCTGATAAATTAAGACTTAAAAATAAGGTATCTTAGGGTTATTTTATTAGCTTTGGAGCATGTAAGCTTTACAAAGTATAGCCAACAAATATAAAGTTATATCTATAAATATTTATATGATTAATAAAGACATCAACTAATCAGTTGTTAAAAACTGATTAGTTGATGTCTTTTTTAACTAAAAACTTTAAGAAAATCCTAAGATATTGCTAAGATTAATATAAGTTTCCATAAATTAATAATAAGAACTTATTGATAAATTTAAATAGTACTTAATTTGTTGGAGGTTTATATGAAAAAAAATAAATATATGATATTAATTACGCTAGCAATAATAATTATTATGATAGCTTATACAGCTATAAAAAGACCTGATATTAAATATGGAATTATGACTTTATTTGATAAAAGAGAAAGTATTACACTAGAAGAACTTGATATTGTAACACAGAAGGTAGATATATCAGATATAGAGGAAGGAAAATATAATAATATAAAATATACCAACAATATGTGGCTTGTAAATAATGATAATAAGCTAGATTATAACGATAATTTGAATTTGGTAGAATTTAGAGATACAGATCTTTTTGTAAATAGAGAGGTGGTAGAGCCATTAGAATCCTTACTTAAGGCTTCAAAAGAGTATACTGAGGACAAGCTTTTAATTATGTCTACTTATAGAGATAAGAGAGAACAAGAAGATTTATATAAGGAGGATAGTTCTCTTGCTGCAAAGGTTGGATATAGTGAGCATGAGATTGGACTGGCTTTAGATTTATATGTACATACACTAGCACAAAAGAACTTTATAAAATCACAAGTAGGTAAGTGGGTTAATAGTAATGCTTACAAATATGGTTTTATAATAAGGTATCCTTTTTTAGGAAAGAGCAAGACAGGTTTTAATTATGAACCTTGGCATATAAGGTATGTTGGATTACCTCATTCTAATATTATTTATAATAATAGACTAACTCTAGAAGAATATTACCATCTTTATGAAAAAGATAAGTTCTATAAATATGGTGAATATATAATTTCATATCAATCTTCTCATAATAATTCTTTAGATATTCCAAAAGAGTACAAAACCATAGAGATATCTAAGGATAATAGAGGGGGATACATAATAACTTCAAAAATAAAATAAAAATTTAGAAGAAATATATCACATATTATGTGAATTATACATAATATAAACTATAATTAAATTTTGTTTTTGGAGGATATCAGAATGTATAAAGAAGATTATGAATATAACAATAAACCTGAAGATAAATGTGAAGAAAAGTGTGAAGTTAAAGTAAAAGAGGGCACTACAAAGTGCTATGATAAAGAATATGAAGTTTGTGGTAAGAAGGAAACTATCGTTAACAAGCATTATCATAACAACCATTTTACTAGATTCAATGATATTATGGTAACTGATTGTCACTTTGTTAAGAATTATGTTGAGGACTGTAATAGAGTTCATCATAAGGTAGAAACAATAGATTTAGGAACTAAGTATTTAGGATGTTCTACTATTGAAGAAAAGAAATGTGAATGGAAAGAACCTAAGTGTCATGAACCAAAGTGTGAAGAAGACAAGAAAGAATGCAAAAAAGAATGTAAAAAATATATCGATGTATCTGAATGGGAAAAGAAAGATGAAGATTGTGGTCATAACTACTGGTGTGATTGCAAAGAAGAGAAGAACGAAAAAGATTACGACTGTTGGTACTAAACAGAAGGATTATTTTGTAGAGGAGAATATTTTCTCCTTTTCTATGAAAATTAAATAACTATAGGTATATGCTCAATTTAATTCTTTGAATTAATTTGAGCTTAATTTATATAAGGAAGGAAATTTCTATGAATTATGAAGAATTGAAGAAAGAGGATGAAAAAGAGGATTTCTATATAGATATTCAAGGAGAAAAGAAGAATATAAGGGTTAATCATTACCACAATAGATACTATATAAACAATAATGATATTTTTATTACTGATTATGTAGATGCATGTGGGAAAATAAAGTATAGAGATATCAAGGTGAAAAAGAATGGCTGCACGCTTTATAAAGAAGAGTATATAGTAAGCAAAATAGAAGTTGAATAAGAATTTAAGAAAAGAGGCTTAGAATAAAATCTAAGTCTCTTAATTTTCTAAATTATTTAGCTTTAGTTTTTTATTAAACTGGTACAAAAGAAACAGAAATAATATCTGTTGTGCTTGGTTCGTAATAAATTATATTATCAGATGAATCAAAGAAGGAAATGGTGTAGTTACAAGTTTCTAAAGAATCATAAATATTATCATTATCAGCTATATCAAAAACTATTTTAGTTACTACTAATCCATTAACGGTAATAGGATCATTTGTAGTTGTTGTAATAGTACTTATGGAATCACCTTGTTTAGTTATTATGTCAAGTTTGAAGTTATATTGATTATCTTTTGTACTATAGGCCTTTGGAGCTATTGTAGTTTCTGTAACTGAAGCAACTGGAGAAGTATCTGAAAAGCCTGTATCTAATGATGCAGTATTTTTGATTTTAGAGAAAGGTGAATTGGTTGGAATCACTGTTCCTGGTGAAAGAATTAGTATATCTCCAATAGATGCCTGGTTAGAACTATTGGTAAAGGTAATAGTAATTTCACCATTAGCAGGTGTAGAGCCTTGTGTTACTTGTGTAATTACTAGGTCTGTTAAAGTTAATCCATTATACCCTTTCAATGAGAACCAATCTTTTGAATTGGTTTCAGATGAGATGCTTTGGGTATCAATAGGAGTTGTTCCTAAATCGTTTAGAAGAACAGCACTTAAAGTAGAGTCATTGTTAGAAACAATATTTGCAGAGTTTATTTTTAATAACATATATTTCATCTCCATTATAAAATTTACCTAATAATAGGTTATGTTAATCTTGGAGAATTGTGATTAATAATTATTTATGAAATATTCTTTATCATTTAATATTACTGAAAGCCTAGTGTTCCCAATGTCTATGTCTGATAGTGATAGATTTCCTTTTCCATCTACACAGTTAACCATAAAGTAAGTCCCATTAATTTTAAGGTTGGGTACTAGAGTTTTTAAGTGATTTATAGTTTCTATATCACCAGATATTCCTGATAGGGAAGAGTTACTTAAATTATTATATGAGTTAATTCTAGTGTAGGGGATAATTGAAAGTTTTATATTGCTACTGTTCTTAAAATCTATTGTGTCTAAGTCTATATTTACTTTAAGTGATCCAGTAAAAGGAGCCCTAAGATCAATTGGTATTAAATTTGAACTAGTATAATCTTTAGTTACTATTTTCTCTACTATAAATTTATTCTCACTTTCTTCTCTTGATATACAGGAGTAAATAATCTTATGACTAGAAGAGGATATATATAGCATTGAAGTAATATTTGAGTGGCAATTTATATAAATATCATCTTTTAAATCCTTTAATAAACCATAAATATGAATTTCTGATTTTAGAGTATTTTCATTCAAAAGGTTGATGGAACCAGTTAATAAAGAGAAATCACTGTCTAAAACAATAAAAGAACTTTTGTTTATATTTAGGTTTCCATAGAAGGTTCCAGTTAATATTGTCATTGAGTTAGAGATATTTATATTTTCAATTTTAGAATTTATATTTTCAATTTTAATTTGATTTAATGATAAACTATCTAGTTTTGATAAGGTGGAATTTTTAAAGGTTATACTTTTCATTTTATTCACCTTCTTTATTTGATATTTTTATTAAGTATTTACCATTAGGAACTGGTTTTGAAAATTTATCAAATAGAAATATAGAACTATCCTGCTGAAAAAAATAGGATATGTCTTCGTTTATTTCATTGCAGAAGCTAATGTATATTTCATTTGGAATGAAATTAAAATTGTTAATAGTAATCTTGTCTACTTTAAAGTTGCTGCTATATAAATCTTTATTTAAATATGCCTTTGATAATAAGAAGGAGAGTTCTTTAGTATTAGCTATATTTTTTAAATGGTAAATATATATTAAATTTGAAAAGTATAGTGAGCTTTTTATAAATATTGAGAATATAGAGAACTTATCTTGAAACAAAGGTGAGGTTAGATAAATTTCATTGTTAGTTTGTGATAAGGTTAAAGCTTGTTTTGAAATTTCACTTTTATCTTTGTATAAGTAAATATCATTTAAGGATATATCTATATTCTTAGATAGTTTAAAGGATAGGGTGTCCTTATTTAACATGGGGGGTTCAATTGATATATAATCCATTTTTTTATTACTCCTCTTTAGTATATTTTTTGATAATCAATAGTTGATGACTCAATAACTAAGTTATATTCATCTGGTAAGTTAACATAGATATTTGAAGCTTTAATATTTGTAAAAGTAATAGTAACATCATCATAAATATTTTTGGAATCATCATGAACTATATATAAGTCATTTAAGAATGTAGTTTTCTCATTAAGATTGCCATAGTTTCTTAAGGTCTTACTTCTATCTACTATTAGGGTTACAGGATTGGCTATTGTTTTACCTAGTATGCTCCATTCATTACCTTCATCCAAAGGATAGATAGTTAAAGTTGGAGGAGGGGAAAATGTTACTGAAGCTTCATAGGATATTAAAATATAAGTGCCATCTACACTTTGTAGGTTTTGGTTAGGTGAAAAGGAAATATAATTTGTTTTATTTATATTAGTAGAGTAAAAATCATCTTCAATTAAATCTATAGCTATATTTAAAATATCTTCATTTATGGTACATTCAGCTATATATTCTTTATTATAATAACTATAAAATTCACTTCCATATAAATTTAATGTCCCTATACCTTCAATATTTAGTGAAATCTTATCTTTACTTGAAGATAAGATACCTTTAGATAAGGTTGTAAAGTTCTTAAATAGAGTTTTATTGAATTCTAAATTAAGTTTTAAAATTGAAGAGGAAATGTCTTTCTCTATGGTTCCACATAATGCTATAAAAGTATCAGCAGCTTTTCCCACTGGGTCATATACCTTAAAACCACGAAAATCTAAGGTGTATATGAAGGTATTATTTGAACTTTTAACAAGTAATTCATCATAGTTATAATTAAAGGAATTAATATTATATAGGGTTAGAAAAATTCCTTCAGATTTATAGGAAGAATGACCATAGGATGGAGCAATAACTCCATTAATATACATATCAAAACCGCTTGAATCATATCTAAGAATAGGGGAGTTAAAATCTACTCTTAGCTTTAAAATATTATATAAGTATGAAGTTATACTTACATTTTTAATAGTTGTAGGAATTGAATTATAAACTTTATTGCTTTCATTTCCTTTAATCCTATCACCAAGAACATCAGTAGATAAAGGAGAAGCTATTGAATATAGTGTTATTTCATCCTCAGGAGTACTTATTATTTCTTCATTAAATAAAAATTCATATTCATCTACAGATTTTTTTATAATTGAATTAGGTACAAACTTTCCAAGTGGTGTAATAACAAAGAAGTCATCCTTAAATAGTTCATAATAAGGGATACTATTTTTATTTATTAAGGAAACTGAATTGTTTTTATAGGAATAAAAATTACATTTTGTAATAGATAAATAAAAATCTTTTTTTTCAATAGGTATAGTAGTACAAATGTCTTGGGTATATCCAGATGCGCTATTTATAAATTTAACATTATTTGTATCTATATATCCACACTTCAATAAAGCATTTTCAAAGAAATAAGAATCATTTATTCTAAAAGTAGCATAATTGGAGTTATAGGAATAAACATTGCTATAAAATTTAGTTAATTTTATTTTTAGTGAATCTTTTATTATAAGATAATTGTTTGAATTTAATATACTATAATCCCCTGAAAGAGTCATATTTTGATTAAATAAAATAAATATATAGTTTTTATTGTAAAAGCAATTTTTTATAAAATTACACTCTTTCATAGCCTTTCCTCCAATTAATATTTACTACTAATATATTATTAATAATAATAAGATTATGTTAATGGAAACTGAATAAGAATTTAAGAAAAGTGTCCTAAAAGAAAAATTAAGCCCTTTTTGTAAATTTCTTATATTTTAGTATAAGAATAGTAAATACTTCCTAAATAATAAGAAGTATTTGTTAATAAAAATTAAAAAAACTATTTCTAATTGAAGAAAATTATAGTAGAATATACGTGAAAACTATATATATTGGCAAATTTAGAGAAATCTAAAGACGCAAAGCTAAAGGAGCTAAGGTTTAAAACTATGCTAGCCAGTTGCTAAAGAATTATATTCTTTAATTTCATAATAATTAGTATTTGAAAAAATATGAAATTCTATGGCAACTATCCTTTAGTGGATAGTTTTTTTATTTTATATATACGATTGGAGGAAAATTTGGTGAAAAGAAAGGCTTTAGCTATTTTAATTGCTACTGTAATGGCAACTGAAATTATATCAACTCAAGCAGTTTCTGTTTATGCCACAACAAAAAGTAGCAATGCAAGCATAAATAGCAGTTTACAAGGGACGTTAGAAGTAAGGTTAAAGTTTGATGTTCCACTAAAACTTAGAAAAACAGAAGAAACTAAATTAAATTTAAGTTTAAAATTAGGGGATAAAGAGGTAGTTAAGATTCCTGTTGGAAATAATGATGGAGAACAGTACGTTGGAAGTATAAGCTATAAAATATCAGCATTAGATTATTATTTAGAGGAAACTAATGATAGTGATGTGTACTATTACAATGCTATTATTAACAATCTTCCAAAGGGGAAATATACTTTAGAGATTAATGGGGAAGGTTTTGCTCCAATAGTATTAAAAGAAAAAGTTGAAATAAATGATTATTCAAAGAGAATTTATATAGGAAACGATAGAGATGTTTCTTTAGTAGTAGACGTAGATGGTGATAAGGTTACTACAGAGAAAGATTATGAATCAATTTTAGAGAATATAGGGACAAGCAATCTATTATACGATCTAAATAGAGATGGAGTAGTTGATATTGCAGACTTAGCCATTGTTCATGAATCTATGAATAAGAACAATGAAGAGAAGAAGGAAAGTATATATGATACTTCTGCAATAATTGATCCATCAGAGGTTGTAATCCTTGAAGAGGAAAAGGTTGGTGTAGTTCATGGTGAAGTAAAGGATCTTTTTGATGATTCTGATAAAGGAATTACAATTGAGCCAAGTAGTAATCCAGAAGTAGATGAAGATGGTGAAAAAGTAGTTGGAAAATTATCTATTGAGGTTCCTAAAATAAAGGCAGAAGAAGTAGTAGTTGATGTTAAAGGAATTACAGAAGGTACTATATTAGTTGAAACAGAAGATGGTAGAGTTATTAAGCAAAAGATAAATAATAACGCAAGGCTTGCTAGATCAGCTGCAAATCCAGTATCAGATAAAGTAGTAATTAATTTAGAAAAGCAAGTTGCAGTTAAAAAGATTACTATTAAGGTTAATGCTACAGATCCAACTAATAATAATCTTGCTCAAATAGGTAAGGTTGAATTTTTAAATGATGTATATCAAGAAGTTCCAAAGGCAGAAAGTACAGCACCTACAATTTTAGAAGTGGAAACTGATGATGAAACAGTCAAATTAAAATGGTCAGAACAAGTAAATATTGATGGATATGAAGTTTCTTATAAAACTAATACTGGTAAAGATACATCAGAAAAGGTAACTAAGGTTGGAGGAAATTCAATACAATTATCAGAACTTGAAAATTTTGAAGAGTATGAAATAAAGGTAAGAAGTTATAGTGGTGAAACATGGAAGGGTGAATGGTCAAAAATAGTAAAAGCCACTCCAGCACCTAAAAAAGCTCCAGATGCTCCAGAAAATATAAATATTGTTGGTGAATACAAACAACTTAATGTGTCTTGGAAGAAGATGAAGGGGGCAGAAGGATATAATCTGTTCTATAGAGCTAAGGGAGAAGAAAACTTTAATAAAGTTTCTAATATAACTGGTGTTTCTACTATAATAACTGGACTTGAAGATAATGTTACTTATGAGGTTTATTTAACTTCATATAATAGCTTTGGTGAAAGTGGTAAATCACAAATGTATACAGGAACTACACTTTCTTTAATAGCTCCAGAGATACCAAACTATAAGCTTTTAAATACAGTTAATGAAATAGGAGAGGTTACTAATCATATTGTAGATGTAACATATCCTAGAGGTGGAATAGATGGTAATGAAGTAACTGATGAAAACAAGTTTGCTATAGTAGATGGAGACTTTACATCTGCATGGGTACATAATGACTGGGATAGTTCAATGTATAGCAAATCAGCTCCAATAGTTGAATTTGATGATACATATGCAATGGATACTATAATGTTTTCTCCAAGATTTGATAAGCATACTAGAGAGTTTTACAATTATGTACTTAGATATTGGGATGAGGAAGGAAATCTTCACCAAATAGGAAATGGAGATATAAGAGCAACTAAGAAGGTTAGTAATGGAAAGCCATATTATGTAGTGAAATTACCAGAAGCTATTAAGGCAAAGAAGGTTCAATTAAACTTAAGCGTATATGGTGGAGGAATACTAACAGTTTCAGAAATGAAATTCTATCATTATGATTCTATTGAGGATGATGTAAGAAATTTATTTAAGGATGATTTATTAATAGAATTAAATGATAATGTAACTCATGATAAAATTAATGAACTAAGAGAAAGAGCTAACACTAGTGATGTAGTAAGTGGTGAGTATCATCCAAATCAATCTATTATATTAGATGAGCTTAAACTTGCAGAAGATATACTTAATGATAAAAACATAAGTAAAAATACATTTACAGTAAATCAAAACATAAACAATAGTGGTAATAATTTAGGGCTTTCAAATGATTATCAAGCTTTAGGATACACAGCAAAAGCTGGGGAAGAAATTGTTGTTTATGTTGGAACAGAAGGAAATGTATTACCTGAACTTGCATTTACTCAACATTATGGAGAAAGTGGAAAGTTTATTAAGACAGTAAAACTTCAAAAGGGTAAGAATGTACTACAAGTGCCTGAGATACATAATTTAGATGTAGAAAAGGGTGGAAGTATATACGTTAGATATCCAAATGGAAATCCTTCTAATAATGAAGTGAAAATAAGAGTAAGTGGAGCTAAGAAAATTCCTCATTTAAATGTTTATGGAGACATAAATGATAGCAGCAAAGAAGGAGAAGTTAAGGAAAGTATCAGAGAATATATAAGAAGCTTAAAGGATTATGTTGATACTATGAAGGATGAGTATCCAAAGTTCTTTGCAAATAAGTCAAATAATAATTACAAATATGATGAAAAGACAAGCATTGTAAATACTACTGATATAGAAACAACTAAGGCTACTTTAAATTTACCTGCTTCAGCTATTTTAAATGGTATAACATCAGATCTTGCAACAGAAGATGAACAAGTTGATAGACTATATGATAGCCTTCAAGCTCTAGAACAAATAATGGAGTTAATGTATGCTCAAAGAGGTGTAAGTGAAAACCCTGATTTTAATAATGATGGAACTTTAGATGCATCAGAGAAGAAGCATTTACAACCAAGAAGTAGAGTTAATATAAAGTATCAAAGAATGTTTGCAGGAGCATTTATGTATGCATCTGGTCACCATGTTGGAATTGAATATGGTTCAGCAAGCGGATTAGTTAATGGAAAACCATATACATTTAATGAAGATGGAACAGTTAAAGAGTCTGGTTCTTTATTTGGATGGGGAATTGCCCATGAAATAGGACACGTAACTGAAATGAATGGACTGGGTAAAGCAGAGGTAACTAATAACGTTATTGCATTACTTGCTCAAACACTAGATGATAAAGCACCTTCAAGATTAGAGAATTCAGATAAGTATACAGATATATATGAAAAGGTAACATCTGAAACAATAGGTTTACCTGGAGATGTATTTACTCAACTAGGTATGTTCTGGCAGTTACATTTAGCATATGATGAAAATCCAACATCAGTAATGTTTATAACTGATAGAGATAATGATTTAACTAATGATTCCTTCTATGGAAGATTGTCTAAGAGAGCTAGAGAAGCTTCTGCAGAGGATTCAAAGTTACCTTATGAGCAAAAGATTGTAAGATATGCATCAGATGTAGTTCAAAAAGACTTAACTGATTTCTTTAAGTCATGGGGAATAGTTCCTTCAGAAGAAAATGTAGCTTATATGGCTGAAAAAGGATATGAAAAAGAAGGTAGAAAGATTCAATATCTTAATGACAATGGAAGAAGACAAATCCTTGCGGGAGTTAAAGCAATGTCAAAGGATACAAGTGTAGAAGCTTCATTGTCATATGATGATAGCGCTAAGTCAAAGAGTGTAGAATTAACGCTTGGAACTAATAAAGACTCAGATAAAATATTAGGATATGAAATTTATAGAAATGGAAAAGTTATAGGCTTTACTACTGATTCTAACTTTATTGATTATGTTTCAGCTAATAATAGAGTATTTACATATGAAGTAGTAGCTTATGATTATCATTTAAATAAAACAGAAAAATTAACTCTAGATCCAATAAAGGTATCACATGATGGAAGTTTAACTAAAAACTTATGGGAAGTTGAAACTAATACATCATCAAGTGAAGATGTTAATGACGAAAATAACACAACAGGACCAGTAGATAACCCAGCTATAAATAAGATTAAAGATAATAAAAATAATACAATCTTTAAGGGTGATAGAGCTAATAATCAAGATCCATATGTAATTTTGAATTTAAATGAAGTTCAAAATATAGTTGGATTAAGATATACAGCTGGTATTGAAGATGGAGCTTTATCAAATAATACAATTTCAAATTATCAAGTATTTGTAAGTAAGGACAAAGAAAATTGGACTTTAGCTAATAGTGGTAAATTTGATTTAAGTGTAGATAAGAATTCAGAAACTATATACTTTAATGAGGAAGATTCTACAGGTGGTAAACAATTATGGTCATATGAAGCATCATATGTAAAAATTGTTGCTCCAAAGGCTAGTGGAATATCAATAGCGGAACTTGATATTATTGCACCGCCTGGAGATAATGTTGATTTAAAGGAATCTGGTGTAGGTGCCCTTTCTGAAGACTTTATTTATGGAAAGAATGAAGGAGATGTTATTCCAAAGGGATCAATTGTATTTACAGGAGAATACAGAGGAAACCCAGCATTTAATGCAGTTCTTTTAAGAGATAAGAAGGATAATGTAATTGAAGGTGAACAAATTCTTCTTGCAGAAGTACCTGAAAATGGACACCTTGGAGAAATAAGTAGTGGAACATGGATATTCTACTTAACTCCAGACAAGCTAAATACATTACCAAAGGAAATAAGAGCTGAATTATATAGAGTAAATGATGCTGAAACTCTAGAAGGTCAAAGATTAGTAAGTGATACTTTATATGTAAATATACCTGAGGTATTACCTGAAATAAAATTTGAAGGTGGAATAATTCCAGAAAACATGAGATAAATAAAGCTTTATATAGGAGGATACTATGAAGAACATAAAAAAAATAGTTGGGCTTTTTATGTTGTCTGCTATGATGATAGTTATGCCATATAAAATAACTTCTGCATCAGTGGAAACAAATATAAAAAGAGTAGAAGAAAAAGCAAACACTGTAGAAATATCTGTTGATAAAATAAATTATGAAGTTAAATCTTTTAGCCTTAGTTTAAAGATAGATGGAGATGTAACTCTTGATTCTTTAACATGGAGTGATACTTTGAGTGATAAAAGCGTAGTTAAAAATTATAAGTATGATAGTGTAGAAAACGTAGTGGATATCTATGTTACTTCAAGCAAAAACTTAGTTGAATACGGTAATCTTAAGGTAGCATCTATTAAAGTTAAAGGTGAAATGAATGCTAACTATAATATAAATGGTAAGGGCAAATTTAAATTTATCTATTCTGATAAAAATAAAAATGGTGAAATGGATAGTTTACCATCAAACAATAATGAAGAGTTTAAATTTATTAAGGCATCTAATGGACAAGATAATGATAACAACTTAGGCCAAGATGGGGAAAAACCGGAGAATGATAGTAATTCAGGACAAGACGGAGAAAAGCCAGGTACTGATAATAATTTAGGTCAAGATGAAGAGAATCCAGATAATGATAATAGTCAGGATAAAGATGAAAACTCTAATGATAGTAATGAAGAGCCTAATGAGTCATTAGAAAATAATGATTTAAATAATAAAGAAAATGCATCATCTAATGAAGTAGAAACAAGTGATAATTTATTAAAGAATATTTTTATTGTGTTAATAGTGCTTTCAGGTGGAGTTATCTTAATATATAATTTCAAAAAGAGAAAAGCTTAATGTAAAAGAGTAGTCATAGTAATGATGGCTACTCTTTATTCTATAGAAAAGTGGATAGCTAACATATAATTAAGTATAATAGAAATAAGAAATTATATTAGAAAAGAGGAAGATAAAATGGATATTTCAGAAAAGATTTTAAAAGAAGAAGAAAGATATACAGGAAACTTTTTAAAAGTATCTAATATAGATGTTGAGTTACCTGATGGAAACCTAGCTAGTAGAGATGTTATTAGACATCCAGGAGCATCTGCAATTTTACCATTAACTGATGATGGTGAAGTAATTTTAGTTAAACAGTTTAGAACAGCTTTAAATAAAGTAATTATTGAGGTGCCAGCAGGAAAGCTAGAAAAAGGTGAGGAACCTATCCTATGTGCAAAAAGAGAATTAGAAGAAGAGACAGGATATAAAGCAAAGGAATTTAAATACTTAGGAAAGATATGTACGGTACCAGGCTTTTGTGATGAAATAATTCATCTATACCTTGCAACTGGAATATATGAAGGAATTAAGGGTGGAGATGAAGATGAGTTTACAGAAATCATTAAGGTCTCAATTGAAGAAATGAAAGAAATGGTTAAAAAAGGAGATATAATAGATACAAAATCTATTAATTGTTTATGTCAATATATGCTTCAATGCCAATAGTAAACAGGTTAGTGTAAATTTAATATTTTACGCTAACCTGTTTTTTTAGCTCTATGGAATTAAAAATTTTAATAAGTAGATTATTAAGAGTACCATAATTACTAAAAGACTAATATTTATAAATTACTCTCTTGGTGGTTCTATAAGTAAAATACTAGGAAAAAAGGTTCGTTTAATAATAATTGTATTTACATATTTATGGTTAGGTCTTATGCATAAATTTACTTTTCTAATCATATTATAGGGTATACATACTTTAGGAGGAGTAAGAGATGAAGGGTGCTATGGAAAAAATTAATGAAACTTTTAGGGAAAACAAGATTTACTATTTATTAGTCTTATTGTTCTTTTGTGTAGGAATTGTAATAGGCGTTTATTTAGTAAAGTATATGAACGAAGGAGATAAAAATGATTTAGCAAGTTACTTTACTGTCTTTGTTAATGGTATAGGTGAAAGACCTGTAGACTATGGAGCATTATTGTTGGACATAGTTAAAAAGAACTTTATATTAATAATACCAATAATAGTTCTAGGATTTACATTCTTTGGAACACCTATAATATTAATATTAGATTTAATAAAAGGATTCACCTTAGGATATACTTTTGGTTTTTTGCTTACAACTTTTGAAGGAAAAGGAATTGGACTAGCCTTAGCTGCTACAATTCCTCAGAACTTAATTTACATTCCATGCTATGTTGCTTTAAGTGTATTTGCATTATCAATGTCTACAGAAAAATTAAAAGAAAAGTTTTCAAAGAAGTCTATTCCTGTAAATATTAATCTAAATAGTATAGGAAGTTATCTTATTGTTTTATTAGGATTATTTGTTTTAGGGGTTATACTTGAAACTTACGTATGTCCAAGCATAGTTAAATTTGTGGTTACTAAATTCTATTTATAAAAAGAAAGAAACATAGGAAGATAAATGAAGGGAAAAAGATTAATTTGTCGAATATATAATATAAATAATGGTGTAGGAGAGAGCAATGATAGAAATTATAAATAATTATAAAGATTATTTGTTACAAAATGATAAAAGTGAGAACACTGTATATGCCTATGTAACTGATGTAAATCTTTATTCTAAGTACCTAGAAAAGAAAGAAATGAATCTGTATACCTCAGATAATGTAGCAATAATGGGTTATATACAACATCTCTTAAACCAAGGTAAATCTGAGCGTTCTATTAATAGAATAGTTATAAGTTTGAGGAGTTTTTATGGCTATTTAAAAAGTAGGTCACTAGTTAATGATATTCCAAAGATAAGTTATAAGAGCAGTAGAACCACAAAGAAATTACCACAAATTTTAACTGTTGAGGAAGTAGATAAAATAATAAGGTCTGTTGATAAAGATGGACCAAAGGGAATTAGAGATAATGCGCTTTTAGAGTTGATGTATGCAACAGGAATGAAGGTATCAGAATTGATATCTGTAAATGTTGAAGATGTAAATTTAGATTTATCATTTGTAAAATGTATAGATAATAAGCATTTTGAAAGACTTATTCCTATAGGAAGAAGTGCTTGTAGAGCAATTGAAGAGTATCTTGCAATAAGGGATCAAGTTGCAGATGCAGGAGTAACAAATCTTTTTGTAAATCTAAATGGCCAAAAGTTAACAAGACAAGGCATATGGAGAATAGTAAAAGAGTATTCTCATAGAGCAGGAATTGATAAGGATGTTAATCTAAATACATTTAGGCATTCTTTTGCAGTGCATTTACTTCAAAATGGAGCTAATGTTAGGGCGGTGCAAAAGTTACTTGGAAATCAAGTGTTAACTTATATGGATACCTATTATGAAATAATAAATAGTGATAAAATTAATTTAATCTATCGTAATACTCATCCTAGAGCATAATAATTTTATCAATTTTACAAAAGATAAGTATAGAATAGAAAGGAGTTTTACTTATGAAAAGAGTAGTACTTATAGTTTTAGATAGTGTTGGAGTAGGAGAGATGCCTGATGCTAAAATGTATGGAGATAAAGGAAGTCATACTTTAGACCATACTTTTGAAGCTTGCAAGGGACTTAATATACCAAACTTAAAGAAGTTAGGTCTTGGTAATATTGAGGGTGTTAAGGCATTAGGAAAAGAAGAAAGTGTTATTGGTGCCTTTGGAAAGAGCAGTGAGAAATCAATTGGTAAAGATACTGTAACAGGACACTGGGAAATTGGAGGCGTAATTCTTGATAAGCCTCTAAATACCTATCCTGATGGTTTCTCAGATAAAATAATAAATGATTTTAAGAAAAAAGCAAAGATAGATGGGATTTTAGGTAATAAGGTTGCCTCTGGAACTGCAATTATTGAAGAGCTAGGAGAAGAGCATGTAAAGACAGGATATCCAATAATATATACATCAGCTGATAGTGTGTTCCAAATAGCTGCACATGAAGAGGTTGTTGGGTTAGGTAACCTTTATAAGATGTGTGAAATAGCAAGAGAAATGTTAGTTGGAGAGGATGTTGTTGGTAGAGTAATTGCTAGACCTTTTGTTGGAGAAGTTGGATCATTTAAAAGAACTTCAAACAGAAGAGATTACGCTTTAGATCCATTTGGTAAGACAGCTTTAGAATATATAAAAGAAAATGGAATGAGTGTAGCTGCTGTCGGAAAAATAGAAGATATATATAATGGAAAAGGCGTTACAGAGGCTGTTCACATAAAAAATAACATGGATGGAGTTGATAAGACTCTGGAATATATGGATAAGATTGATAATGGGTTAATATTCACAAATTTAGTGGATTTTGATATGCTTTATGGTCATAGAAATGATCCGAAAGGATATGGAAAAGCTTTAGAGGATTTTGATGGCAGACTTAATGAAATATATTCGAAGCTAAGAGATGAAGATATTTTAATTATTACAGCTGACCATGGGTGTGACCCTACAACAGAAAGTACAGATCATTCTAGAGAGTACATACCAATACTTGTATATGGTAAAAAAGTTAAGGGTGGAACTGAATTAGGAATAAGAGATTCCTTTACGGATATAGGAAAAAGTGTTTTGGATTACTTAGGAATAGATAATAACTTAGAAGGGAAATCCTTTATAAATGAGATTATCTAAAGATAGGAGGACTGTGGCATATGAGAATGTATGATGTCATATTGAAAAAAAGAAGAGGAGAAGAACTATCTAAGGAAGAGATAGATTTTTTCATTCAAGGATTTACAAAGGGAGAAATACCTGATTACCAAGCATCAGCTTTGCTTATGTCAATTTTCTTTAATAGTATGAATAAGAGAGAAACAGCAGACTTTACAATGTCTATGGTTCACTCTGGAGAAACTTTAAACTTAGATAAAATTCAAGGAATTAAAGTTGATAAGCATTCAACAGGTGGAGTTGGTGATACTACTACTATACTTTTAGCACCTATGGTAGCTTCATGTGGAGTGCCAGTTGCAAAAATGAGTGGTAGAGGACTTGGTCATACAGGTGGAACAATTGATAAACTTGAATCATTTAAAGGATTTTCAGTAGAGCTTTCAGAAGAAAAGTTCATGGAAAATGTAAATGATATAGGAATAGCAGTAATTGGTCAAACAGCTAATTTAGCACCTGCTGACAAGAAATTATATGCCTTAAGAGATGTAACTGCTACAGTTGATAACATGCCTCTTATAGCATCAAGTATAATGAGCAAGAAAATAGCTTCAGGTGCAGATGGAATAGTTCTTGATGTTAAGGTTGGGGATGGAGCGTTTATGAAAACTCCAGAGGATGCAAAGGCCTTAGCAGAAGAAATGGTTTCTATAGGTAAAAATGTAGGAAGAAATACAATAGCAGTAATTTCAGATATGGATCAACCATTAGGATATGCTATTGGTAATGCATTAGAAATAAAGGAAGCTATTGATACCTTAAAAGGAAATGGACCTAAAGACTTGCTTGAATTAGCATTAACTTTAGGAAGCAATATGCTTATTTTGGCTAATAAAGTTGAAAACTTTGAAGAAGGAAAGAAGCTTCTTTTAGAAAATATTAAAAACGGTAAAGCTTTAGAGAAATTAAAAGAATTTGTTAAAGCACAAGGCGGGAATCCAGCTTGTGTTGATAATACAGATCTTTTACCTAAGGCTAAATATATTATAGAAGTTAAAGCTAATAAGTCTGGAACAATTTCAAAAATTCATGCTGAAGAAATGGGCTTAACTGCAATGGAGTTAGGTGCAGGAAGAGCAACGAAGGAAAGTGTTATAGATTTAGCTGTAGGAATTGTTTTATGTAAGAAAAGAGGAGAAAAAGTATCTGAAGGAGACATCTTAGCTAGAATATATGCTAACGATGAAAACAAAGGACATAAAGCTGTTGAGAAGATACTTAGGGATATTCAAATTTCAGATGAATATGAAGATAAGATTCCATTAATATATGATATAGTACGTTAATTAAGTAAAAACTGTCTCGTAGATGATTAAAATCATCTGCGTAGACAGTTTTTCTGCTTTATATAAAAGCAATATCTATTCAATTTCTTTCTCTTTGAACTTATATAATTCGACAAAGTGTGATATTTTTTTATTACTTGGAAACAATATTCTTGAAGGGAGGAAGATAAATGAATAAGAAAATAATTAAATCAATATCTCTATCATTAATGATTATACTATCTATTTTATTATTACCTGTAGGAATATTAACAAGTGCTAAGGAAGAAGAGTCTAAAGGTGGAGGAGTAAATAGTATAGAAGCAAAATCATATTTACTTATGGAGCCTATTTCAGGAAAAGTTCTATATGAAAACAACATAGATGAAAAGTTTGCTCCAGCTTCTGTAACGAAAATAATGACAATGTTATTAACTATGGAGGCTGTAGATAGTGGTAAGATTAAATTAGATGACAAGGTAACATGCAGCGAAAATGCTAAAAAAATGGGCGGAAGCACAATGTTACTTGATACAGGAGAAGTTAGAACAGTAGAAGAGTTATTAAAAGGTGTAGCAATAGCATCTGGTAATGATGCTGCTGTAGCTTTAGCTGAATACCTAGGTGGAACAGAAGAAGATTTCGTAAACATGATGAACAAAAGATGCAAAGAATTAGGTATGAAAAATACTACATTTAAAAATTGTAATGGACTTCCATGTGAAGGGCATCTTTCAACAGCAAGAGATATAGCATTAATGTCTCGTGAATTGTTGAAACATCCAACTATATTAAAATATTCAGGAACTTATATGGAAACAATCTCTGAAGGAAGAAAATCCCCAATTGAATTAGTTAATCATAATAAACTTGTAAGATTTTTTGAAGGTTGTGATGGACTAAAAACTGGCTTTACTAATGAGGCTAAGTATTGTATTTCAGCTACTGCAAAAAGAAATGGAGTAAGAATGTTAGCTGTAATTATGGGGGCACCTACATATAAAATCAGAAATAGAGATGCAGGTATATTAATGAACTATGGCTTCTCTAAATATGAAGGAAAGAAGCTTGTATCTAAGGATGAAGATGTAGATAAGGTACAAATGGGTAAACAAACTGATAGGTTCTTTATGGCTAAGGCTAAGGATGATCTAGAAGTTGTAGTACCAAAGGGAAATAGCGGCGAATTAGTTAAAAAGGTCGTTATGGATGAAGTTAAGGACGAATACAAAGCAGGAGATATAGTAGGTAAATGTGAAGTATACCTTGGAGAAGAAAAGGTAGGAGAAGTTAAGATTTATTGTGATAGAGACGTTAAGAAGGGTGGAATCTTTGATTCTATCAAGTATAATATAAAGAATATTTTTAAGTAATTTAAAGGTGATAGAAGTGTACTTCTATCACCTTTTTAGCTTGTCTAATTAGCTCAAAATTGGTATTATAATAAGGTATGACTAAATGTATGAAATAGAAGAGTAAGGTGGAATTTTAATGGAATTACCTAAGATTAAAGTGGCTGACTTTGAAGGGCCCTTTGACTTATTGCTGCATTTAATAAAAAAGAATAAAATGAATATCTATAATGTTGAGATATATAAGGTTACTAATCAATATCTAAGATATTTAGATGAGATGAAGGAAATGGATCTTGAGATAACTTCTGAATTTATAGTAGTTGCTGCAACTTTAATAGAGATAAAATCTAAGACTCTTCTTCCTAAGCACAAAGTTGAAGAGGAAGATGAAGAAGATATAGAAAAGAAGTTATTAGAAAAGCTTATTATCTATAAAAAGATTAAAGAAGCAACTGAGTTCTTTAAAGGAAAGTATACAAGCTCTGGTAATATTTATACCAAGAAGCCAGAAGTGATAGAGGAGATTAAAGGACCAGTAGATAATGATGAATTATTAAGAAATGTAACCTTACTTGATTTATATAATATTTATAATAATCTTCTGGAAATATATTTAAATAAACAAAATAAAGGAAATGTAATACAGAAGAAAATATATGTTGATAAATATAAGATAGAAGATAAATTTGATTATCTTTCTGAAAAGTTAAAAGAAAAAAAGATTACAGAGTTTTCAGACCTTATGATGGAATGTGAATGTAAACTTGAATGTGTTGTTACTTTCTTAGCGCTTTTAGAACTTATGAAACAAAGAATGGTAAAGGTATACCAAACAGGAAGCTTTGGAGAAATATTAATTGAAAGGAATGAAGAAGAGGTTGAATAAATTTGACATAGGACAGTTCGAGTTTAAGGAAGTATCAAGAAAAGATACTCAAAAAGGAATAATTGAAGCAATGCTATTTGTAAGTGGAGAACCTCTATCATTAAGAGATATAGCAATTAACCTTGAAGCTACTCCTAAATATGTAGAAGAGTTATTAGATGAAATGATTAAGGATTATGATGAAGTATCAAGAGGAATAAAGCTTATATCTATAAATGGTGCTTATCAATTAGTTACTAAGGCAGAGCATAGCGATTACATACAAAAATTATTAAAGAAGAATAAAAGACAGTCTCTTTCACAGGCTTCATTAGAAAGTCTTGCAATAGTTGCATATAAACAACCTATTACAAGAATTGATATTGATGAAATAAGAGGAGTTAAGTCTGATAGTGCCATTCAAAAGCTTATAGAGAAGGACTTAATAAAGGAAGTTGGAAGATTAGAAGTTCCAGGTAGACCAATTCTTTATGGTACAACAGAAGAATTTTTAAGACAATTTGGATTACACGATCTTAAAGAGCTTCCATCTCTTGACCTTTATGCTGTAGAAGAAGAGCAAGAGCTTGAAGAAGAGATTGCATTAGATAGTGAAGAATAAATAATTAGGGATATTAGAATTATTAATTGAAATTCTAATATCCCTTTAACATTAAGAGGAGAATTATTGGTTATCTAAATGAATTGCTTTATCTGTTGATTCAAAATCATCAGGATATAGGTCTACATCAGGTGTTGTATTACTAGAAGGTTGTTCATTGCAACTTCCAGACTTTTTAAATAAGTCTTTAACCATATCTATAATTTGTGGTACAGTATCAACAATCCTATCATATGTATTGTCTTGTTCTACAGGCATTAATCTAACAGCATTATCCTTTACTACTAGAAATGCTACAGGTTTAACTGATACTCCAGCACCTGAACCACCACCAAATGGGTAGTCACTGTTAGAGTTTACTTTTGTATTAGCTTCTCCAAATTCAGAACCACCAGATGCAAATCCAAAGGATACTTTAGAAATTGGAATAATACAGCTACCGTCTTTAGTTTCTACAACATCACCTATAACAGTATTTACATCAACCATATCTCTTAAGTTTTCCATAGTACTTTTCATTAAAGTTTCTACTGGATGTTCATTATTCATTGTCTTTTACCTCCTTTTTGGGTACTGACCCTCTTGCTATTAAAAATAACATATATATAATTTGAGCTAGTGATAAGAAAATTATACTTTTTATATCAAAATTTACTATAAAATCATCTTTAAATTGAGGAGTAATAGGAAATTTAAATTTTTTTGATTTAAAAAATACATTTATTATTCTAAGTATTAAAGGCATTGTTGCAGAGATAGCTCCATATGATATTGCAGTTTTAGCTGCATCATTTAAGGAGTATGAAAGAGAGCCTTCAAGCCTTAGTGTTGGCTTAAATTTATTCCTATCTAAAGCCTTAACTATTTTCTTAGGATCAAAAGATCTTGTGAAAAAGAAATTTGAAGTCTTTTTCTTTTTAGTTTCATTTATTTTTTTTTCATTGATTTTCTTCTTATTATTTTCTACCCCATTTTTTGTGCCTTTTTTCAAAATTGTAAACTTATATAATTTTATATAATAATTTTCTTTACTGTAGCAAATACTAAGCTTAATAGGAATAGGGAGCAATAAAATAAGAAGGATAATAATTAGAAAAATCTTCATAGTACTCCTCCAAACATATAACATTTATATTATTGCCTATTTAAACCAAAATAAACTTCTTATTTTTTTATGGTAAGAGGTTTATTTTTTAGTTATTTAGACAAACTACACTTAGAAAAGAGAATTAGAGGGTGGTTTTGATGAAACTTTATGCGAGAAAATTATCAATATTATTAAGTACAGTATTATTAAGTTCTTTATTCATGCAAGTGAATGTACTTGCATCTCCAAAGGACAACTTTAGAGTAAGTGCAAGAAATGCAATTGCTATGGATAGAGAAACCAAACAAATTCTATTTAATCAAAATGGATATGAATTAGTACCAATGGCAAGTACAACTAAAATATTAACTGCTTTAATTACCATAGAAAGAGGAAACTTAGATGAAAAGTTTACTGTAAGTAAAAATGCAGCTTCTATAAGAGGCTCTAAGGTTGGTTATAAAGCAGGAGAGGAAATTGCCATAAAAGAATTATTATTTGGATTAATGTATAGGTCAGGTAATGATGCAGCAATTACCTTAGCTGAAGGAATTGGTGGCTCAGTTGAAGGCTTTGCAGAAATTATGAATCACTATGCAAAGAGCTTAGGATTACTTGATTCCCATTTTGAATCTCCTCATGGTTTAGATTCAAGTGGTCACTATTCATCTGCATATGATTTAGCTGTTTTAACAGCTAAGGGAATGGAGTATGATATGTTTAGAGAAGTGGTTGGAACAAAGGAAATAAGAAAAGATACTTATGGCTTCTCAAGAGACTACAATAATATAAATAAAATCCTTTGGAAAATCCCGGGAGCTAATGGGGTTAAAACAGGATACACTGGTCAAGCTGGAAAATGTCTTGTATCATCGGTTAATCATGATGGAAGAGATATAATTATAGTAGTTTTAAATTGTCCTGATAGATGGAGTCAAACTGATAAGATTTATAAGCATGTGGCTGAAAAGATGGCATTTCAGAATGAGAATATGAAAGAGATGGTAATGACAGAATAGGATAAAGTTGGTTTGCCATTATTAGTTTTTTTTGATAATCTAAAAGTGAATAAAAATTAAAGGAGTAATGTTATGGATAAAAAGAAAATTTTAAGCACTGTTGATCATACTTTGTTATCTCAAACAGCTACATGGGAAGATATTAAGAGAATTTGTGATGAAGGAATGAAGTATGAAGTTGCTTCAATTTGTATTCCTCCATCTTACATAAGAGAAGCGAAAAATTATGTGGGAGATAAATTAGCTCTTTGTACAGTAATAGGATTCCCTAATGGATATATGACAAAAGCTACAAAAATCTATGAAACAATGGATGCCATTGCAAATGGTGCAGATGAGATAGATATGGTTATTAACTTAGGTCATGTAAAGGATAAGAAGTATGACCTAATTGAAGAAGAAATAAGAGAAATTAAGAAGGCTTGTGGTTCTAAAATACTTAAGGTTATAATAGAAACTTGCTTCCTAACTGAAGAAGAAAAGATTAGTATGTGTAAGGTTGTAACAAATGCAGGTGCAGATTTCATTAAAACTTCAACTGGATTTGGAACAGGTGGAGCAACTAGAGAAGATATAGAGCTTTTCGTTAAGCATGTTGGACCAAATGTAAAGATAAAAGCAGCTGGAGGAGTAAGAGATTTAGCTACTGCAGAAGACTTTATTAACCTTGGTGTTTCAAGACTTGGAACAAGTTCAATTATAAAGATAATTAACAAAGAAGAAGTAACAGGATATTAATAATAAAGAGCTGTTTTAATAAACAGCTCTTTTACTTATGCTTTTAACAAAGTTTTGTATTAAATATATTATCTAAATTAAGTTTAGTTACTTTATTCTTGATTTCTTTTATATTAAGTGTATATAGTCCTAGTTCTTGCATTCTCTTAAAGTAGCCAGCACCTGCAAAAGTATATCTTACCTTTCTTCCATCTCTAGTTTTAGATTGTTCATTTTCATATGAAATTATATCTCCAATAGCAATTGAACTTGGAAGGATAAGAAGTGGCAATCCTAGTGCAAGTCTTACTGAATTATGGCCAGCTAGGGTGCCTGTACATATAGCTTCTGCATGGATGTCTTAATTGCGATGATTTATATTTTGCGAATAGACTAGATAATTTTTTTATAGCATTATCTAGTTTTTTTTTAATATTAAAATCTACTATAAATTTATCATCAGTTAGAGTGATAGATTCTATCAGTGATTTTAATGCTTTTTGTTTATCTTCTAAATTTAAATCATCAAAAGTTTTTTGAAAATTATCTAAATCATCTAAGATTGCAAGAACTTCAGATTGAGTGATAACAACCTCAGATTGATCATTTAGTAATTCTTCCTTTTGTTTACTTAATGCTTTTAGCTTATTGTTTTCAACTTTAATTTCTTGTAATAATATTTTTGAAAGCTCATCATCATCAGTTAATTTTAGTTTGTTTAATATTTGCTTTATAGCTTTATTAGATTTTTCAATTTCAACATCAATTTTATTAGATGATATAGTAGATTCTAAATCTTTACTGTTGTTTAGTAATTTTTGCAATTCAGTAAATAATGTTTCTTTACTATAATTTTTTAGAAATTGAATGAAATTCTTTTCGAATAAATTACCATTTAAATTTTTTAAATTACATCTAGCACCACCGCTATTAATTTTCATATTACAAATATAATAAAATGGTTTAGTTCCATCTTTTCTTTTTTGACCATATGATATTCTCATTGTAGATCCGCATTTACAACGTAATAAACCAGTAAGAAGAGCAGTGTTAGTTTTTCCCATACGTGGGGCTTTGTATGCATTATCCTTTAATATCTTTTGAACCTCTATCCATTGATCAGAAGGTATTACCCCTTTATGTTTAGCAGTTGCTACTATTGGTTCATCATCTTTACCATAGCGTAAAAGACCATTTCCGTTTGGTTCACCGCATACCTCATAACCTTCATTTGATAGATATTCAAATACTTCTTTTGAAGATTTTACATAAACAGGATTTTGGAGAATTACATTAATTGCGTTCTTATTTAAATTACCTCCGTTTTTTCCCGTAAGATGATTAATAAGCGCCCATTTTCCAACTTGTGATAAGGATTTTTCTTCAAGATATTTATCATATAATAGTTTAACTAACTTTAATTCTTCCTCATTCTTTTTTAATTTTGTAATAGAACGTTCTTTACCAGTTTCATCAATATAGTATTCTCTAGAACCATCAAAACCTAAAGGTGATTGACCTCCAAGCCATCTACCCATTTTAGCTAGGGTATACATGTTATCTTTGACACGTTCAGCAAGTTGCTCACGCTCTAGTTGAGCTAATGAAGCAAGTATACCTATAACGGCTCTACCAAAGCTAGTAGAGCTATCAAAACCTTCAGTAGCACTGTAAATTATGACTCCAAGATCATCACATAATTGCATAGTATTATGTATATCTCTAGCATTTCTACCAAGTCTATTAAGTTGATATATAACTATAGAGTCTATTTCTTTCTTTTTAATCTTTTCCATCATTAATTGGTATTGAGGTCTGTTTTCATTTTTGCCACTAAAACCTTCATCAATAAAAATATTTACATTTTCACTATCGATATTAAATTTAAATTCGATGAATTTTTTACATTTTTCTATTTGATTTTCAATAGATTCACCTTTTCCAGTGAATTTAGATTTACGAGTATAAATAGCAATGGTGTTCAATTTATCATCTCCTTAGACTAACTCTATATTATTATCAAGAATTCCCTGTAAGATGTAATTATCTAATTTATTAAACTTAATATTAAAGTCTTCTTCATTAAATAGTAATGCTACTGCAAATAAATTTGCTTCAAACTCATAATTTCCATTATGTTCATCTTTAAACTGATTTATTAATTTATCATTATGCATTAAAGCATGCCCCAATTCATGTGCGCATAAAACTTTTTGTGATTTACTAGTGAAATTTTTATTTATATTTATAACTTTTTTATCACTAATATTTACAGTGTATGCTTGGTATGAATTAGGTTTAAGATTAATATAATTAATCTTAATATCTAACGCTTCACATATCTTTAGTGGATTATTACCATACTTATCTTTATAATATCTAGCTAATTGTATTATTGTTTCAGAATTCATTATTACTCTCCCTAAATATTATTTATTATACTTTGGTGCTAACATTTTTATTAAATTTAATAGTTCATTTGCAAAACTAATTATATCTTCATCACTCATTTCATTAACGTTAAAACCTCCATATCCCATAATGGTTGGTTGTTTTAAAATAAATTGCATTGCAGCTTCTGGTGTTTTAAATTCTCTAGTTTCAAATAGTTCATCATTTTCTTCTAATTGATTAGTATTTTTATTATTATCCCATTTTTCTAAATCCTGATTTGTTGTAGAATCAACTTTAATTATTTCATTAATATTAACTTCAAGAGAATTAGCTAACTTAGTTAATATTTCGACGCTAGGATTTTTCTTTTCATCTCTTTCTAAAGCACTAATATAACTTGCATTAACACCACTTATTCTTGAAAGTTCATTTATTCCATATCCTTTTTTTTCCCTAATTTTTCTTATATTTTTACCAAACATCTTAAAACTCCTTTAAATACTTATAACAATAATATATCCTCATAGAATACATTATATGCTAACAGAATATAAAGTCAATAGAAAAAGAGAGGATAAATAATCTATATGCTGTCAGGATATGATAAACTCTTATAATCGTATTCTGAGAGAATATAGAAGATTTGATGTATTCTAATAGAACATGGTACTATGTGTTCACAGAATATGAAAGGTGGTGAAAGGTGTGGGAAATAAACTAAAGAGTAAAAGGAAAGATTTAGAGTTGAGTGTTTATGACTTAGCTGAGATGACTGGATTATCGCCAACGTATATTTCTAATCTTGAAAATGAGCAAAAGACAAATCCTTCTAAAGAAACAATGGAGAAAATAGCCGATTCGTTAAATAGTACAGTACCAGAGTTGTTTTATTAATGGTTAAAAGCACAAAAATACACAATGATTCGTAAAATATATATACGTAATTTAATGATTATAAGTTTGGTAATAGTACAATAAAAGGTTTAGAAAACATACCGAATAGAAATAAGATTAGATATTGGTTAAGCTCTAGGAAATACATAAAACCCACTAGAGGCTAAGAGGGAGTATTGGAAAGAAAGCTAAGAGTGAAAGAAGAGGTTAGATGAATAAATTAATTAAAATTAACGGTTTAAAGCAAATTGAAAACATGAAATTCCACGATATAGAAGGAGGATTTGGCGAAGGTAAGAAAGCAATGTTAGTTAAAGAAATTGCTAATATTCATGGAAGAGAATTAAAAGTAATAAATCAAAACATTAATAATAATATTTCAAGATTTAAAAAAGGCATTGATATAGTTGATTTAAAGAACGGTCATTTTGAATTACCGTTGCAAGACTTAGGATTTAGCAATAGAGATATAAGCATAAGTAAGAATATCTACTTGCTATCAGAACGTGGATACGCAAAACTTCTTAAGATTTTAGAAGATGATGTTGCATGGGAGCAATATGAAAAGTTGGTTGATGGATATTTCAATATGAGGGCAGAAACAAAAAATAAAACCAAGTCAGTAGACAATTCACTTAAAGAAAAAGAAATTGAAGCAAGATTGAAAAATGCTAGAGCTAGAGAAGCAAATATACTGCTTAAGATATGCAATAATCCTAATTTATCTAAAGAATATGTACAAGTCCTACAAAGTAAAGCTACAGAAATAATAACAGGTAAAGCAATATTACCATTACCAGTAGTAGAGAGAAAGACTTATTCAGCTACAGAGATAGGCAAAGAATTAGGTATAAGTGCTAATAAAGTTGGGATTCTTACTAATAAGCATAATCTTAAAACTGATAAATATGGGAAACTATTTCATGATAAGTCTAGATATTCAAGTAAAGAAGTGGAGAGTTTTAGATATTACGATAATGTAATCCCCGTATTAGCGGAAATATTATCAAAAGCTTAGTAACCTAAAAACTTATATTTGAATAGTATATTACAGATTAATTTTTTAAAGGAATTTTGTATGAAAGATTTCGAATTTGTTGTTGGAGTAGCTCCAGATGAAGAAACTATTAAAGAGTTCCATAGAGTCTTAGCAAATGGATTAATAAAAAAATATGGTGCTAACACTATGAAAGGAGTGCTTGAGAAGGCGACTGAAATAGCCAAATAGTTAAATATCAAATGATTAAAAAGTAGGATTTATTAATTTTAAGGAGGTAATGTCATGAGAGCAACTGGAATAATTAGAAAACTTGATGAGTTAGGAAGAGTAACTTTACCAAAGGAAACAAGAAGGGTATTGAATATCAATGAAGGAGATCCTGTAGAATTTTTTACAGATGGGGATAACATAATTTTAAAAAAGTATACTCCAGGATGTCATTGTTGTAATGAAACAGATAACTTAACAGAGGTTTTAGGAATAAAATTATGTCCAAAGTGTATAGATGAATTTAATAAATATAGACAGATGGTTGATGATATTAGGAGAGATAAATAATGTTTAATGGTTTGAGTAAGTATGAGTTAAATGCTCTAAAGCATGCTTTAGGGACAAGCATAAAAAGAAAACAAAACACAGTTGATATATGCGATTCTATTGGAGATATCGACACTTCAAGAATATTATCTAGAGATTTAAAAACAGAAAAGAATCTTTATAAAAAAATTAAAATTGAATTGGACAAGTACTATGGAGGTAATAACAATTGGGAAAAGCTGAAATTAAAGAAATAGAATGTGTAATAAAAGAATATGGATCCAAGGTATTAAAAAGAGTTATGGATATGACTACAGCTGATATAAAAGCAAATAGGATTCCTTTTTCTAAAAGAACAAGTTCTAAAGACTTCATGGATATATTTTATATGAGTTTAAACGCGTATCTAAGGAGCTGTAAGATGTGAAAATTATTGAAGTCTATTTAAAGATATCAGATGAGATAAAAGATAATATGCAGCAAGGGTTAGAATTCGAAACAGCACGTAGACAAGCTTATGATAAATATAAAACGGAATTGGAGGTAATAAAGGGTGAACGTAATAGTAGTAAAAACAAATGATACTTATGAGATTGTTAATATTAATAATGATTATAAGGAACTGCAAAATATAGTCGGTGGTCTAATAGAACCAGTACATCCTACAATTGCATATCAAACAGAAATGTTATTACCAGGAACTTTATTCATAGTTGATGAAGAAGGGTTGTTGAAAGAAAAAGGATTAAATAAATTTGGAACAGTATTATATAACGGTAATGCACTAAATTATTATCCAATAGTAGGTGATTTGATTTTAATTGCTGAAACAATTGATATGGAGGATTTTAGAGGTCTTACAGATGAAGAAATAGATCAGTTTAAGGTTAGATTAAAAGCATTTGGGATTAAGGGGGTATCAACTGATGGGAAGGAAGATTGACAATAGTAAATTTTCTTTTAAAAGACTTAAAAGATTAGTTACTCCAGGATATTTTGAAAAGGAAGAAAAGAAACTCCAAAAGTTATTACTTCTAAATAGCAATGCTATTGATAGGAGGATTAGATGAGTAAAGTAACATTATTACCACATCAAGAAAGATCTATAGCTGCCACTAAAGATTTTAATAGATGTGCATATTACCTTGACATGGGGTTAGGTAAAACATTCGTTGGTTCAGAAAAATTAAAAGAGCTCAACGCCAATATAAATTTGATAATCTGCCAAAAATCAAAGTTACAAGATTGGTGTGAGCACTTCAAAACTTATTATCCACAATATAACACTATTATATATTCAAAGTCAATGGAAAGTATTCCAACAAATTCAGTAATAATCATAAATTATGATTTGGTTTGGAGAAGACCAGAATTATTAGAATTAAAAGATTTCACTTTAATGTTAGACGAATCAAGCTGCATTAAAAATGAAAAATCTAATAGAACTAAGTTCATATTAAAACTTAAACCATCAAATGTAATATTACTCAGTGGAACACCAACAGGTGGAAAGTATGAAGAGTTATATTCTCAATGTAAGCTGCTAGGCTGGAAGATTAACAAGAAAGCATTTTGGGATACTTACATTGTTACTAGGAAGATGGATATTAACGGATTCAGTATTCCAATAGTAGTTGGTTATAAGAATGTAGATAGACTTAAAGCTAAGTTAAGAGAGTACGGTGCTGTGTTTATGAAGACAGAAGAAGTATTAGATCTTCCAGAGCAATTAGATAACGTAATTAAAGTTGAGTCTACTAAAGAATATAAGAAGTTTGTTAAGAACAGACTTATTGAAATTGATGGTAAAGAGTTGGTAGGGGATACGTCCTTGACTAAGCTTCTATATCAAAGACAATTAGCTAGTCAGTATAACAGTAATAAGACAACGATGTTAAGAGATTTATTAGAGTCCACTAATGATAGAGTCATCATCTTCTATAACTTCAATGAAGAGTTAGAAAAGATAGAAGATATGTGTATCAGAATGGAAAGACCAGTATCAGTTGTTAATGGTCAGCGTAAGGACCTTAAATGTTATGAGAAAGACCAGGACTCTGTAACATTAATTCAGTATCAAGCTGGAGCTATGGGACTTAATCTTCAGAAAGCTAATAAGATCATATATTTTAGCTTACCACTTAGTTCAGAGTTATTTGAGCAGAGTAAAAAGCGTATTCACAGAATAGGTCAAAAGAATAGTTGCTTCTATTACTACTTAATCACTGAAAGAAGTATAGAAGAAAAAATATATGAAGTATTAGGACAACGTAGAGATTTCACTAATAAGTTATTTGAGGAATTGGAGGACTGAATATGCTCAAGGTTATAACTTATAAAAAGTTAAAAAAATGAAACAGAAACTGTAATGAGTTATGGGGATGTAGTTAACATCATAGAAGAAAATTTAGGCTCAGAAGTGGTTAAGGCACTTTTTGAATTATCTGAAGATGAGAAGAACACACCTGATAGCAGAATGATTACTTACATTGAAGATGGAATATTTGTAGAACAAATAGAAGAGAGTGGAGTAATACCTAAGTTAGTTGAAATGGTTATTTCAGATTTAGATAGTCAAGGATTCTTAAAGAAAAGTAAGGATATTAGTAAATTCAATTATGAAGATATCTATTATAAGGAAATTATAGATGAGAAATTGTCACCAGGAATGATGAAGTATTTTGAGGATAACTAAGGAGGAAAAGATTATGGAATTGAAAACAGTAGAAGAGTACAGCAAGGAAATGACTAGAAAGGAATTTGACAAATTTACAGAGGAGCAAGAACTATGTCCCAATCATTTCGGATTAGTTGATACATTTGTTGATGATGCTTGCAGCATAGCTAAATGTAAAGAATGTTACGACAAAGCTTTGGTAGGCATTGAATTCAAAGTAGAAGTTCCAGGTCTACCTATTGAAGTCATGCCAGCATTACAAAAGCTTCAGGATTTAGAGATACAAGCTAAATTAATTAAAGAGCAGCAAGAGAAATTAAAAGAAAATCTTCTTAATGCTATGGAAGCTCATGGAGTAAAGAAGTGGGATAACGATGTTATGACAGTAACTTATACAGCTCCAACAACTAGGACAAGTATTGATAGTTCAAAGCTTAAAAAAGAGCTTCCAGATGTATTTAGTAAGTATAGTAAGACTTCTAATGTTAAGAGCTCTATAAGGATTAAATTGAAAGGAGATAAGTAATATGGAAACAGGATACACATTTGAAATAAATAATGATATGACAGTTGAGCTCACTAGCTTATTAGAAGATGGATTTTTACCATTAGAGGATGAAGAGTAATGGCAGCTGAGAAGACCTTTGAAAATCAGATAAAGAAGTTTTTAGATAAGCTACCTAATACCTGGTACTTCAAAGTATGGAGTGGCCCATATAGTAAATCAGGTATTCCAGACATTATAGGAGTTGTTAATGGGAGATTCATAGCGTTAGAAGTAAAAGCAGAGAATGGACGTGCTAGTGAGTTACAGAAACGCAATATAAGGCTTATAGACCAGTGTGGAGGATATTCAAGGATAGTTTATCCTAATGACTTTGAAAAGTTAAAGACGGAGCTATTAGAGATATGCAAAAGCTAAATAAAAGTCAATTTATGAGCAAAGTAATCAATGATTATTATAAGAAAAGACTTAGAGCTAAAGACGTGGATTCACATATTATTGAAAATGCTTTAAAAATACAAGAAACAAGGAGGAAACATAGATGATTAAAGTTATTAAAATCAATGATACTCTAAATGTTTCATTCGATTATGATGCAGATACAGTGTCAAAGATAAAAACAATACCAGGAAGAAAATATAATCCAGGTAATAAATCTTGGGATTTACCACTTCAAGCTATTCATAAGTTAAAAGAATTATTCCAAGATGATTTAGATATAGCTGAAGATGTAGATCAGGAGTATGTAGCACCAAAGTATGATTTTAAGAGAGAGTTAAACTTTATTAAATATAAACCACTAAGAGTATTTGCTGAATGGGGATTAAAGCAATTACCTGATTACTTCTATGAAGTAGCAGCTTCAAGTACTGGTAAATATCACCCAGCTTATGCCCTAGGTGAAGGTGGATTAGTCAGACATACAATAGCAGCTGTAAGAATAGCTGAAGAGTTATTCAAAAATGAAACAGTACAAAACTTCACTGATAATGAAAAAGACATTATAAGAGTCTCATTATTGTTACACGATGGAGTAAAGCATGGGGGAGATGGAGCTTCTCACACAGTAGTAACTCATCCTTTGGAAGTAATTAAATATCTAGAAGATAAATATTGGGAAGTTCCAGAAGATGAATTACCAGATGAAGTAATAGAGATTATGGAAGATGGTCCTTGGGATAAGATAGCTCAATGTATAGCTACTCACATGGGACAATGGAATACCGATTATAAATCCAAAGAAGAAATATTGGACAAGCCAACATCAGTAATTCAAAGTTTTGTTCACTTATGTGATTACTTAGCATCAAGAAAGATGTTAGAAGTTAATTTTGATGTGGAGGTATAAATATGGATGAATTAATTAAAGCTTTAAACTTAATAAAAGAAACATGTAAGGCTCAAGAACAATGTGAGAAATGTCCTTTATCTAGAAGTGAGGAATGTTTAATAGTTAACAGTGATCCTTCTGACTGGGATATTCAAATAGAACCAATTCAAAAAGTATTAATTTAAAGGATGTGATTAAATGCAATACTCATATTCAAGAGTTGAAACACATTTAAGCTGTCCTTACAAATATAAGTTGCGCTATGTAGACAAACTTAAAACAATACAAGCGCCAAATGCAGATGATCCTCTAATCGTAGGTAATACAATTCACCTTGGAGCAGAAAAAGACCTACAAACTGCTATTAAATGGTATTACGATAACTATCCAATAATTAGTGATAGGCACATAGAAGAAGTAATGAAGTTTGAGTATTTAATACCGAAAATTCATGAGCTATTAGCTAATATATATGTCTATAAAAAAGAATTTAAAATCAATCATTATAGATTTATAGGTATCGTGGATCTAATAACTAAAAATGAAGATGGAACAGTAGATGTATTTGATTATAAGTACAGTAACAATTATGAGAAGTATTCAGAGTCGCTACAATTACATCTTTATAAGTATTTCTTAGAAGAAGCTGGTTTTAAAGTTAGGAAATTAGGATTTATATTTATTCCCAAAATATCCATTAAACAAAAGAAAGAAGAGTCTTTATATCAATTTAGAAAGAGACTCCAGGAAGAGTTAAAAAACTCAAAAATAAAAATCATGGAAGTTAAATATGATGCATCTAAAGTAATTAAGTATATGAATAACATAATCAATATTACTGAAGATGTTGAATATAAGAAAAATCCATCGGGATATTGTTCCGGGTGCGAATATGAAGAATTATGTATTAAAGGAGAAGATTACATGATATTACCAAGTAACAAAAGAAGAGAAAAGAAAATTGACAAGAATCCTGATTTATGGATTTATGCTCAAAGTTATGTAGGAAAGTCTACATTCATTGACCAATATGAAGATTTATTATTCCTAAATACTGATGGTAACACAGATAATACTACAGCACCAGTTATACCAATAGCTAATAAAGTTTGGTATGAAGGAAGAATTCAGAAAAAACAATTTGCGTGGGAGATATTCTTAGATGTTATTACAGAACTTGAAAAGAAAGAAAATGACTTTAAAAGAGTATGTATTGACTTAGTTGAGGATTTATATGAGCACTGTAGGTTATATGTATATGACAAGTATGGTTGGGAGCATGAGTCAGATGGGGGTTATGGTAAAGGCTATGATTTAGTTAAGACTGAGTTTCTAAGTAACATGAAGCGACTTAAAGCTTTAGGATATCAAATAATTTATATATCTAAAGAAGTAGCAACAGAAGTAACTCAAAAGAATGGTAATAAGTATACAACTTATAAACCTAATATAGGTGATAAAGTAGCTAATGTATTAGCTGGAACAGTAGATTTAACTATAAGAGCTTACATGAAAGGTGAAGATAGATTTATTCAGTTAGCTAAAGATGAAAATGTCTTTGGTGGAGGTAGATTTAATTTTAAAACTAAGACTTGTAAGTTAGATATGAATGAGTTTACTGAATCATTAATTGGGGCTCAAGAATTAGTTGGATATGTTTCTGATAAGGTAGATGAACCAAGAAAAGCTAGAAAGACAGAAGAACCTAAGGAAGAATTACCTGAAATAAAAGATGAAGAAGTGAAAGAAGACAAGTCAAGAAGAAGTAGAAGAACAAAAGTAGAAGAAGTAGGAACTAAGGAAGAAACCAAAGTAGAAGATTCTGTTTCTGAAAATAAAGAGCCTGTACAAGAGGAAGAAAGACCTCGTAGAAGAAGATCAAGAAAAGCTGAATAGTTAATTAAGGTCCTGAGGGAATCATAATCCCTCAAATAAATTAAACAAAGGAGAAAAAATATGTCAAAAAATATTTGGGAAGAATTTGATGAAAAAATTGATACTGAAGGGTTAGCTAAGGATGCTAAGGATGCTGCTGAAAATGGTGGGGATTATAAGGAAGTACCACTTGGAACTTACGAAGTTGAAGTTAATAAAATGGAGTTAAAAAAATCTAGTAAAGGTGATCCAATGTTAAGTATATGGTTCAAAATCATTGCAGGGGAATATAAAGGAAACTTAATATTCTATAACCAAGTCATGAGTCAAGGTTTTGGTGTTCATAATGCAAATGAAATGCTTAGAAGTTTAGATTCAGGTGTAGAAGTAGAGTTTGTTAACTTCAAAAAATATCATGAAATATTACTGGACATAGTTGAAGCTGTAACAGGTACATTGGAATATGCAATAGAGTATGGAAAAAATAACAAGGGATATAGCACATATAAGATAGTAGACGTATTTGAAAAGTAATAGCAGCAGGGGAGTGTAGAATCTCCCCTTTTAAATATAAGATTATTTTTTATAGTCAGCTGGTGATTTACCACAATAAGGACATGGATTTATACAAGTATAACCACTATCATCTAAGGCTTTTTTCCTTGCTTCATCATTATTAAAAATACCCATAGCATCATAACGATCAAATGCTTTGCTATAAACCTCATTGTCACAAGGCTCTAAATAAACACCAGTATCATCACACCAATTACAATTACAATTATACATTATATCACACCTTTTAAAATATATTTACAATTTGATGTTACCATAATAATATATTTATTACAAATATTGAAAGGAGAATCAACTATGGGAAGAGCAGAATCAAGAAAAAAAGCTAAATATATTAAGAAAAGACTGACAACAGATCAATTCAATAAGTTAGAAAGAGATATAAATAAACAATATATACAAGATGAAGTAACTAGACAAACTGGAGTGTTTAAAAAGTTATTTTCAGAATGTCTTACGGAGGCATTTAAGAAAAATAATATCAGTTTAACTAAGGCTAATATGATATTAGATGATGTTTCAATTATAATGCAGAGAAAGGTGAGTGAAAAACGTGGGGAGATTGAAAAGAGAGTATCTAAATAGTGAGGAAAAGAACTTCTATATGATATCTAAAGCATTTATCCAAACTATTGAAGGTCAAAGAAACTTAGATAATAAAATAACATCTGATATATGGGTGGAATGGTCTAAAAGAGGGATGATTACACCAGGAATGCAAAAGAATCTTAAACTTGTACACACTTATCTTAAGAAGTTTTGTTATGAGATAGAGGAGAATTTAAATTCTCATGAATTAAGTAAATTAAACAAGCAACTAATGAAATTTGAGTATAAGTTACTAGATGATTATACAGTTAAAAAATTATTGAGAGACGTGAATGATCATATTAAGTATGCAGTAATAGAACGTGAAAAGTTAGAAGATGTATTAGTTGATATAGCTGAAGTTAGGTGTGTAGGTTGCAAGTGTGATTATAGAGAATGTGCAATATATAAGTTATTAGATGATATAAGTACTCCTTATTTAGGAGAGGAACCTAATTGCCCTTATGCTGCTGATTTGTCTGAATTTACTCCAGAGCAGAAGAAAAAGGTTGAAGAGACTAAGAAAAGACTCCATAAAAAGAATAGATATTATAAGGGGTAAAATTCATGGGAAATAGAGTTTGGACTAAAGAAGAATTGAATTATTTAGAAGATAAATGGGGGAATTTATCAGTTTCCTATATAGCAAAAAAGTTAAATAGAACAGAAAGAGCTGTAATGGTTAAAGCTCAAAAAATGAAATTAGGAGGCTTTGTGCAAGCAGGTGAGCTTTTAACTTTATGTCAATTAATAAAAGCACTAGGGCTATTTAACAGTTACTCATGGACCAAAAAGAAATTCTTAAATAACGGCTTACCAAGAGTGACTAAGATCGTACTTAATAAAAAAGTAATCAAAGTTGATTTGGATGTTTTTTGGAAATGGGCTGAATGTCATAAACAACTATTGAATTTTGCAAGATTTGAAAAAGGTAATTTAGGAAAAGAGCCTAGTTGGGTAGAAGAGAAAAGAAGAGCTGATAAAAGCAACCCATCTAAAGTTTCTCATAATAGAGCGTGGAGTAAAGAGGATGATATGTTATTAATTTCTTTGACAAAAACATGTAAATATACTTACAAGGATTTAGCTAGTAGATTTAATAGAACTGAAGCAGCTATAAAAAGGAGGTTAAAGGATTTAAATGTACCATATAGACCAGTTCCACTTGATAATCATGTTAAATGGACCGATGAGGAAGATAATTTAATGATTAATCTTTATAACCAAGGGTATGATGCATATTCAATAGCTAAAAAACTTAATAAAACTCACTTGAGTATTCCAGATAGGCTTAGAGCAAAGGGGTGTTGTTAATGCTTTTTTATGACTTTGAAGTATTCTCACAAGATTGGTTAGTAGTAATTAAAGATACTGATACCAGAACAACTCATAAAATACTTAATGATCCTGAAGCATTAAGGAAGATATATGAAGCGAATAAAAATAACATTTGGGTTGGTTATAATAGTAGGTCCTATGACCAATATATTCTTAAAGGTATATTACTTGGTATGGATCCAAAGAAAATAAATGACCATGTAATAGTTAAAAATTTAGGTGGATGGCAATATAGTAGAGCTTTTAATCAGATACAATTTTACAATTTTGATATTATGACAGATAAATTCAAAGGGCTTAAGCAGCTTGAAGGATTTATGGGAAATGATATAAGAGAAACAACTGTAAATTTTAATATAGATAGAAAGCTGACTCCAAAAGAAATAGAAGAAACATTTTTCTACTGTAATCATGATGTAGAGCAAACAATGAAAGTTTTCATTAATAGAAAAGAAGAATTTGATAGCCAAATTAATTTAATTAAGACATTCAAGTTACCTTTAAAATATATAAATAAAACTAAGGCTCAATTGTCTGCAATTATTTTAGAAGCTGATAAAAGAGAGCATGATGATGAATTTGAAATAACTATAGTAGATACATTAAAAGTTGAAAAATATAAGTCTATCGTTAATTGGTATAGAAATCCTGTTAATTTAGATTACAAAAAGAAACTTGAAATTGAGGTGGCTGGTGTAATTCATTTATTTGGATGGGGTGGATTACATGGAGCAAGGGTTAAGTACCAGGATGAAGGAATATTTATAAATTCAGATGTTACAAGTTTTTATCCAAGTTTAATGATTGAATATGGATTTTTGTCTAGAAATGTACGACACGCTGAGAAATTTAAAGAAATATATGATATTAGAGTTGAATTAAAAAAAGAAGGTAAGAAAAAAGAACAGGCCCCATATAAAATTGTACTTAATAGTACATATGGAGCTAGTAAAGATAAGTACAACAATTTATTTGATCCACTTCAAGCTAATAATGTATGTATCAACGGTCAACTTTTACTATTGGACTTAATTGAACATGTAACAGATAAAATACCAGGTGCAAAATTAATACAATCCAATACAGATGGTGTTATGTTTAAGCTACCAAATGAGGAAACTATAGATATTTATAAAGATGTATGTAAGGAATGGGAAACTAGAACAAGAATGGGATTGGAGCACGATTTAATAAAGAAAGTAATTCAGAAAGATGTTAATAACTACATCATAGTTATGGATAATGGAAAAATAAAATCTAAAGGCGCCTATGTTAAATCATTAAATTCCTTAGATTATGATTTACCAATAGTTAATAAGGCACTAATGGAATATTTTATTAGTGGAATACCAGTAGAAGAAACTATAAATAATTGTAATGACTTAATAGAATTTCAGAAAGTAGTTAAAGTATCTAGTAAATATAAATGTAGCTTATATGGTGACCAGGTACTTAATGAAAATATATTAAGGGTATTTGCTTCAAGGTCTCGAAGAGATCCTGGAGTATATAAACTAAAAAAAGATAAAGATACAAAGGATAAAATAGGGGGAACTCCTGAAAGGTGCTTTATAGAAAATGGAGATATAAAAGGAATTAAAGTTCCTAGCAAACTAGATAAACAATGGTATATAGATACAGCTAAGAAGAGAATTAAAGATTTTGTAGGAGAGGTGTAACCAAAGATGAAAATAAGTGATAAATACGAAGTTAAAGCGGATGAATTAAAGGTTATAGTTAGGGAGAAATTTATTCCTCAAAAAGGTAAAAAAGCAGGAATACCACAGTGGAGGCCTATAAGCTTTCATGCTACAGTTGAACAAGCTTTAAATAGTATAGTTGATAAAGAGATTAATGGTACTGGAATAGAAGATTTTAAAACTGTAGTAAATAAAGTTAAAGAGCTTAGAGCGTTTATTAAGGAGGTGGTAGTGAAATGATGATCTTGTTAGTTGTTGGAATATATCTTTTGGTTGTTTTGTTATTCTTAAATTTATTTAAAGGTGATAATAAAGTATACAAAAATTCAATTACATTGAATCCAATAGACTTTAAGAAATCTAAAATCGGACAACCTACATTGTTTCATGAATTTAACAAATGTAAAGATGAAGATGACGAATTTCAAAGAGCTATATTGAAGAATAATGTAGATAATGCGATAGAAGAGTTCCATGATTCAATACAGACTAAATTAAATGTTTAGATAAGCTTAATATTCCAATTAAAGCTATTTGTATGAATGAATATAAGCATTATAGAAAGTTAGAACAACGTGGTTTTATATTTAAGGAATTGGAGGAGTAAAATATGCATTTTATAGAATTGTTATTAGCAATATCTTGTTTAATATTTCTAGTATCCATAGCAGCATTATTCTTTAATAATTTTAAAAGTAACTTAATAACTAATATTGCTACTGTATTCGTTGTAGTTTCATTAATAGCTATAATATTAAGTATTTTGATTTTTATAGCAAATTCAGTAATAACACTTTTCATAGTATGGTTTGGTAATTGGTAAGTTGTAATTGCAAGAAAGTACGATATAAATGCTCTTTGAAAATTGAATAGTACGGTATTTACAAAATATGTTATAATTAACTAATAATTATATTAATTCTAAATAATTAAGGAGATGATTTTGGATGAGTAGAAAAGTAGACAAAAGGTTTCACTTAAATTATTGGAAATTAAGTTATAGGAGAAGGTTTGTTAGAAACTTATGGATGTTACCTTTGTTAATGGTAATAACTGGAATGTTGATAACGAGAGGAGATAGTACACTTACTTGTAGAATAATACCAATAATATTATTAGTAAGTAGTGTGTTTGAATTGATATATAATTATTTGAAATGGAAAAAAACTGAAAAATCTTAAAATATTAAATTATTAAAGATACCGTATTATTCAAAATTGAATAGCGGTATTTTTTTATATCCCAATTTGTAGAAAGTACGATGGAAATGTTCTTTGAAAATTGAATAATGCGGTATTTACAAAATATGCTATAATTAAAAATATAGGATGGAGTATATTGGATGTTAGGTAGGAGGTAAGTAATGCTATTTACTCGTATGGAATATGATAAAATGTATGAGGATCTATTCGATTGGATTTATAGTTATACACCGGGTGGAATATGTTATAAAAGTAAGTTGAAAAAATATCAAAAAGAATTGTGGAATCCAATTATAAATATTATTAATAGATTATCAAATAAAGTAGAATTAAATAAGGAAGAAGAAGATTTTTTAAGGTTGGTTTCATATTCAGGACCTATTTATAGAATTCAAAATTACAATTCTAGAAAAAGGGGATATCTATGCGAATTAGGATATTATCAATCATGGTCAAAAAGTATAGAAGGTGTATCAAGTGTATCTAATCTTAGTGGAGAAGTATTATTAGTTATTGGAGAAGCAGTAAATGGAATTAACCTTTTCGGGTTTATAGAATTTATTATTGAAAATAAATGTATAACTCGGCCGAGTTATGCAAGACGAATTGAGCAATTACTTATTTACGAAAAGGAAGAAGAAATAGTATATCCTATAGAGCTAGAAAATGTATCGAACCTTGTTGTTGTGAATAGAGATAAAATACATAATTGGGAGAAGTATAGTATAAATATTTCTAAAGAAAAATGGAAAAGGAATAGCCTAAAATAGAATGAAAAAATACCGTATTGTTCAAAATGAATATGCGGTATTTTTTTATTTGTAATACTAAGAAAGGGAGAGCTCGTCTCCCTTTGATATCTTATTAATTGATATCTATTAATTGTTCAACAGCATCCTTGAATTCATCGAATTGAATGTTGGACCATTGATGAGAATGATCTATAGAAAAGTTATTTAATACTTCATGAGAATATATTTCAAATTTATCGAAAATATGTTCTACAGTTGAGTTTTCTAACTCTTCTATACATGAAAAATATACAGCTTTACAAGACTCCATAATAGAAATTGCTTTATTTAAATATGAAACTGCAATTATTTCATTTGAAGCATTTTTATATTCAGAATCTCTAAATAATATGTCATCAGATCTTTTAGCTTCCCAATAACACCTTTTAATTGAACGTTTAATATACTCTATCTTAGTTTGAGAATAATCCATTTTATCACCTCACTTTTATAATCCTAATTATACTATAAAAGTGATAAAATAGTAATTAAAGAATAGGGAGGTAAATCATGAAAAAAACTAATGATAAAAAGGTATATGACTTAATATTTGAACATTATTATCCTTTAATTACTGGAACTAAAAAACCAAATGTTCAGTCTGTATCAGAAGAAAATTCAATTCCTTACGAAGAAATAAAAACCCAGAAGGACTATGGAGCTACACTTAAACCAAGCACCATTATGGTTGATATTGATGATATGGATAAAGCTCTTAAAGTAAAGAAAATAATTGAAAAATTAAATACTAACTGTATAATTATCCAAACATCGAGTGGTATGCATTTTCACTTTGCTAACACTAATATTAAGTCAAATAAGCAGCATTATTATACTCCATTAGGAATAAAAACAGAAACTAAGTATCCACATCAAAATGTAGTAACTCCGATAAGATTAAATGGTAAGACTCGTAAAGTTATTTATTCAACTGATTCACTAGACAAGCTTCCTGTATGGTTAATTCCATTGAGTAAAAGATTTTCTACAGATTTCTCTAAACTCCAGGAAGGTGATGGAAGAAATGATACGTTATTTGCTTATATTTTAACTCTTCAGCAGCAATCACTTACTAAGAATGAGATAAGAGAGGTAATAAAAGTAATTAATCAATTTATACTTAAGGAACCAGTTAGTGATAAAGAATTAGAAGTTATATTAAGAGATAAGGCCTTTCTTAAGGAGTCTTTTTACATTAAAGGAAAGCTACAGTATGAAAAACTAGCTACTTATTTAATTAGAGAACATAATGTTGTAAAAATAAATGATAATCTTCATGTATATAAGCAAGGGTATTATACATCTGAAACAGATGAGATTGAACGAATTATGCTTCAGTACATTGTAAATTCAACAAGGACTCCAAGATTGGAAGTAATGAGGTACCTGGAACTTAAATCTGAAGAAGTAAGAATGGAAACTCCAACATTAATATCTTTAAACAATGGAGTATTAAACTTAGAAACAAAACAGCTATTAGAATTTAGTTCTGATTATAAGATTAAAAATAAGGTGCCAATTAATTATAATCCAGCTGCGTATTCAGAAATTATGGACAAGACATTAAATAAAATATCATGTGATGATAAACAACTTAGAATGCTAATAGAAGAAATGATTGGTTATATATTATTTAGAAGGAATGAGCTTGGGAAATGTTTTATTTTAACTGGTTCAGGTGCTAATGGTAAATCTACTTTACTGGATGTAATCAAAAGACTCATTGGTAAAGAGAATATTTCAAGTGTGGCTCTGAATGAATTGAATGATCGTTTCCGTACATTCCAATTAGAAGGTAAGTTGGCCAATATAGGTGATGATATTAGTAATGGTTATATTGAAGATAATAGTACCTTTAAAAAATTAGTTACTGGAGAAACGGTTAATGTAGAAAGAAAGGGGAAAGATCCTTTTGATTTTGAGAACTATTCAAAACTAATTTTCTCATGTAATGAAATTCCTAGAATTAATGATTTGAGCGATGGACTTAAACGTCGTATCATATTCATCCCTTTTAACGCTAAATTCAGTAAATCAGATCCTGATTATGATCCATTTATAGTAGATAAGCTTTTATCATCAGAGTCATTAGAATATTTATTAAAAATAGCATTAGAAGGATTAGATAGAATTTTATATAATAGGGAATTTACAACACCTAAATCAGTTAATGATGCTTGGGAAGATTACGAAAAACGTAATAATCCAATACTAGGATTTTTAGAGGAAGGAAAAATTGAAAATGAATCAACTAAAGATGTATATCTTCAATATCAAACATATTGTAGTGAAAATGGTTTAAAACATCTCAGTAGAATAGCCTTTAGTAGAGAAATTTGTAAGCATGGATATAAGACTAAGCAAGTTAAAATTAATAAAAAACCTATTCAGATGTTTACAAAGGTAAAAGATGAGTAAAGGATGGTAAAAGATGTTTTTAAAGTATCTTTTACCAGTGTAATTACAGTAATAGCAATGGTTTAAGTGTTGTCGGTAAAAGATGTAAAAGATAATTTGATTTTCTTTACTATAAAATTACTACTTTTCAAAAAAAGTTATTTATATATATAAAGAAATATATATATATCTTTTACTCCAAAAAATGAACATAACCTTCAATAAAGTTAGTAAAATCAATGCTTTAAGTAGGTAAAAGATGATTAATTTTATCTTTTACTATCTCTTACCTATCTTTTACCATATATAAACCTAGTAATACCAACGATTAAGGAGGATTTTATGAGTACAAATGATAAATTTAAAAGAGTAGAAGCAATGCTTTATAACTATAAAAACACAGTTGCTGAGATAAAAATATTAAAAAGAGATTTAGAAATATTAGAAAATGATTATAGAGGAACCGGAGCTATAGGATATGAAGAGAAGACAGGTTCAACTAATAAATTTAATTCTGATGTAGAGAATGAAGTTATTAAGAGAGCAGAGAAGATTCAAAGGCTTAAATCTAAAATAAGACTTAAAGAAATAGGTGTTGAAAACATAGATGCAGCATTAGAAAGTTTATTGAAAGAAGAAAGATATTTAATCGAAAAAAGATACTTTGATAAGATTAAATATAAAATAATAGCAGCTGAATTAAATATATCAGAAGATATTGTAAAGGGATATAGAAGAACTAACATCATAAATAAGCTTATTCCAATGCTTATACGTGATGATTCACTAGAATAGGATAAATATGATACAAAAGTAATACAGTATTGATATAGTATTATATTAAAACAGTTAAATAATAGTGATATAATAGTAATATAGAAAAATATCACAAAGACAGAGGCATCTTAAATAGGTGTCTCTTATTTTGTATAAGGAGGTTTATCTATGCCAGAAATAACAGAACTACAAAGTAAAATAATAGATATGGTACTTGAAGGCTATGAAAAGACTAAGATAGCTAAAGAATTAAACATAGCTCGTTCATGGTTATATAAGATTTTAGATAAACCAGAGGTTAAGGCTGAGCTAGAAGCACGTAGAGCACACCTTAGAAAGTCTGCAAATGATAAGATTACTAGTAAGGTTAACTTTTTGGCTGATGAAATGTTAAAGCTAGCTAAAGAAAGTACTGATCAACGTGTTAAATATAACGCTATTAAGTATCTATTAGACAGATCTCTTGGTGTTCCAACTGCTGCCAAAGAAGATAATATTGATCCTGGTGATAGTGATAAGAATAAAGATAGTAACCAATTAAAGAAGGAGCTTGAAGATATTAAGAATTTAAAGGTTGTTAAGTAGTTCGTAATGGTAGAGTATTACAAACTAATATAACATTACTATATTTTGGTTCAAATAAGTGTTTAAAATACTTTACAAACGTTCATTGAAATATATTTACTTTTATGAACGGTAGACTTATAATGTATTTATAGATAAGAGTTGTAGGGGTACCTTCTAAAATGGATATGCTCTGATACACCGCTGACCGACTACGGAAATTTTATGAAATTCGTAAAAAATCAAGGTTGTATTTACTTCTTAAATTAAAAATATCATAATTTTGATATAGAAGTAAGCAAGAGGTGGGTTTTTATGAGTTACGGAATTTATTCTATTACAAACCAAATAACAGGTGATAAATATATTGGTCAAACCAAAGTTAGTTTTGAAGATAGATGGAAACATCATCTAAATGATTTAAAAAGAAATATCCACGATAATGATTATCTTCAGAAAGCTTGGAATAAATACGGAGAAGATGCTTTTGAATTTAAAGCAATTCATATTTGTGATGAGTTGGACATTTTAAATGACTTAGAAGTTTACTACATAAAAAAATATGATTCATTTAATAATGGTTATAATTTAACTTCCGGTGGTGATGGTTTTGAAGGTAAAATTAGTGAAGAAACTAGATTGAAAATGATAGCAAATGCTAAAATTTCAGCTAGAAATAATTCTGATTATACTGAAAATCAAATCGCTAAAGTTAAAGAATTACTTGTTAACGAAAATTATGTAGGTAAGTTATCTAAAATAGCTAAAATAACTGGGGTAAGAGAAAATGTAATATCATCTGTTAGAGCATTGACCTCTTGGGTAGATGTTAAAAGTGAATTGAATGAAAAAATAATAGAAATCAATGATAAAGAAACTAGAAACAAAAATATTATAGTTGACTTCATTGATAATAAAATGACTATAGATGAGTTAATTAATGAATATAATTTAACTCAAAGTTCTATATATTTAATTCTACAAAATAATGGTTTGAAGAATAAAATATCTATTATTAATAAAATTAATTCCGATTTAAAGCTTGAAGTTAAAATTATAGAAGCTTATGAAAATGGAGTTAAGACATATATTGATATGGAAAGAGTAACTGGAATTAGTAGGTACCATTTAGAAAGGCTTTCAGATAAATTAAATATTAATTTAAACACTAATAAAAAGACAACTGTTAAAAATATTAATTGGGATAAAAATTCTAAGAGATATTTGGTTAGATTGACCAATAATAAAAAACAAATTGTTATTGGTGGTACAAAAGATTTGGATGAAGCAATCTCAATTAGGGATAAGGCTAAAGAATATATTAGTGTTGGTGATGATGAAAAATTACTAAGCTTAATTGAAAGTTTAAAAAAATAATTTCTATAATATTTTTGAAAAACCGAGGTGTTTGTGATGAATAAAACTTTTGCTTATTTACGAGTTTCTACTAAAGACCAGAATCTTGATAGACAAAGAGAAAGTGTTCTTAAATATTGTGAAGATAACAATATTGAAATTCAAGAAAGAGATATAATAACTGATAAACAATCTGGTAAAGACTTTAATAGAGAAGGTTATCAAACATTAAAGAATAGTTTATTACGTTCTGGTGATACATTAATAATTAAAGAACTCGATAGACTTGGTAGAGATATGACTATGATTAAGGAAGAATGGCAGTTTCTTGAGAGAAAAGGAATAAGCATAATTGTTATAGATACTCCGATACTTAATACTGTTGGAAAATCTGATTTAGAAAAAACTTTAATATCTAATATAGTATTTGAGTTACTTAGTTATATGGCTGAAAAAGAAAGACTTAAGATAAAACAAAGACAAGCTGAGGGAATTGCAGCAGCCAAATCCAAAGGTAAGAAATTTGGAAGGCCAAGAATATCTTATCCTGATAATTGGGAAGAGGTTTATACGAAATTGAAGGATGGAAAAATTACAGCTGTAAAAGCTATGGAATTAACCAGTATGAAAAAGACATCTTTCTATAAGTTAATTAAGCAATATGAAAATAAATAGTGTATTAGGCTTGTGAAGGTGTTAGAATTTATATAGACTAATAAGTTATTAGTTAAAAATAAAGAGGCTGTACAAGGCTAATACAGATTTTAAGAGGGTGTTTGTTATGAAAATAGGTATGAGGAAACCTTCACTAAAGAAAAGTATAAAAGCAAGAACTACTGGTAAAGCAAAAAGAGCAGTTAAGAAAGCTGTGATACCTGGCTATGGAAAGAAAGGTACAGGATGGTTAAAGGATCCTAAAAAAGCTGCTTATAATAAAGTTTATAAAAAGACAACTTTTAGTATATTTGATATATTTAAGTAAAGGATATTGCCAAATTTTATAGAATTAGTTCTATAGAAGGAGGTGATATTATGTCTAAATATATTGCTCCAAATTTAGAGTTAAAAAGATATACTTGTCCTATTTGCGATACATTAGCACAACAGAAAAATAGTAGCTTTGAAGTTTGGTATGATTCTAGAACTGATAAATTTGATAGATTTAATCCTACTTATTCTGTCGCAAATAAAGAAAGGATATTTATTGAGATTACCACATGTCAAAGTTGTTTTAAGTATCATGTATGGGTTAATGGGAAAATGGTAATTCCTAATATATCAAATACACCATTACCATTAGAAGATATGCCTAGTGAAATAAAAGATTTATATAATGAAGCTAGAGATGTATTTCCACATTCTAAAAGAGCAACTGCTGCATTGTTAAGATTAGCATTGCAAAAACTATGTGTGTATCTTGGTGAAAAAGGAAAAAATATAAATGATGATATTGCCAGTTTAGTTTCAAAAGGACTACCAGTTGAAGTACAGAAAGCATTAGATTGTGTTAGAGTCACTGGGAATAATTCAGTTCATCCTGGTGAAATGAATATTGATGATAATGATGATATATGTTCGAGATTATTTTCAATGCTTAATTTTATAGTTGATAGGATGATAATTCAGCCTAAGAAAATAGAAGAGGCATTTGAATTTTTACCTGAGAATGCAAAAGCCGCAATAGATAAAAGAGATAACAAATAAGAATTCTCATAATTGAGGGTTCTTTTTATTATATAATAGATATATTGCAAGTGCTCATTGTGGATGTAAGAAATTTATCCTAGAAGATGAGTCTGCTGATCTTATGGAAATAATGAAAGATAGGAAGTATAAAAGAAATTCGCACGTTGCAATTATTAAAACTGGATAAAGAAGGAAAATAAACTCTCTTGTAGAATAATGTATTTTATGAAGGGAGAGGGATATTAATGGCTATGTTCTATCACATCGATAGGTTAAATAGACTTAACGAGGGAGATGAAATAAAATTAATAAAATATAAAGATCTTAAAGGTGAAAATCAAATGATTACTACTTTATTGCAAAATCAAGTTGATAAGATGTTTGAAGATGGGGTTACCAGTCATGGTGATCAGTATTTTATTAGCAGCTCAATATTCAATGATACTAGTATTGACATTGAATTGATATTTGAATTATACAGAAGAATATATTTTCCAGAAAATATATCTAGATTTCAATCATTTTATTGTGTAGAAAAGGAAAGTTTAATAGCGATGCTTCAAAGATTACGAGTAAATATGGAAAATGTGAGTATATTTGAAATAGAAAGTGATACATTTGAAAAACATGATATGAATTTGTTATTAAAGGGTAGTAATCTTGTAAATACAATTTATGCTGATTTATATTGGAAGGGGGAATCTATACAAAATCCTTTATATGAAATATTGGTTAAACCACCTTTAAAAATAGGTAAAAGGGTTAGTATAGATAGTATTTTAGGATAATTAATGATAGAGGTGATAAAGCTTGAATATACCATTTGAGTTCCCAAGTGATGAAGCAAGAAACAAGTGGTTGCTTTATCACTATTTGAAAAAATCCTATACTGATATAGGTATTTCAGAAGCTAAGGCTGAGGAATTAACAGAAAATCGTATACTTGAAAACTCTAAGAATTTGTTTGGATTCCATGGATTAGCATGGCAATTAGGACAGATTTCTCTAGAGTTTTTTTGTTTGTATTTTTTACAGGATATATATTTACCAAAGGAAGACAATACTGCAGCTCCACTAGCTGAAGTACATCATGAACTTTGGAGGGATATTCAGGATTCTATTATTGGTGATGGACCAGAACAATTAGGCAGAGTAGTTTCAAGAGGTACTGGAAAAAGTGCATTTGGTACTTTGGGACCTAGCATTTGGAGTATGGCCTATAAGCATAAAACTTATGTTTTGATTTGTTCTGATATAGGATCTACTGCTGAAAAGTTCATTAAGGATATAAAAGATAATGTCATAGAAAATAAATACATTGAAGATGCATTTGGAAAGTTGCTTGATGATGCAAATAAGGACTATAAGTGTAATGCAACTCAATTAGAGTTTACTAATAGAACATTTGTTGAAGCAATTTCTTCTACTTCACCAATGAGAGGTAGAAAATATAGAAATACTAGACCTGATTTAATCATTCTCGATGATTATCAATCTGAAGAGGATGTTAGAACAGAAGAAGCCAGGTTGAAAAAGTGGAAAAGATACTCAGATGACGTTAAGTTTGCAAAGCAAAGACCAGTTAAAAGAAATGGTAAGGTTGTTAAAAAAGGTACCGTTCTTATGGCTTGGGGAACCCAGCAACATAAAGAGTGTTTCTATAGTAGACTATTGAAATCAGCAACTTGGAAATTTAAGAAATATAAAGGTGTATTTATAGATGATTTTATCAATGAAAAGGGTGAAAAAGTTAATGGATTGGATTATTATTTTTCAACTGGGCTATGGAAAGAATTTAGAGATATACTTTTCAACTTTAAAAATGAAGATAGGCTTGAAGATGCTAAAGAGTTTTATTATGAGCATGAAAATGAAATGCAATTTAAAACTCTATGGAGTGAATTCTGGGATTGCTTAGAACTTGCATTAGATTACTATGAAAATCCAAATAGTTTTAAACAAGAGGTTCAAGGGGATGTCGATTCTATAGGTGAAAAATACTTTAAGAGGTTGAGTATTGAACCGAGGGAAACTATAGAAACTCATGACTTTATTAAAACTATGCTTTGTGTGGATCCTGCTGCAAGTGGTGGTGCAAACAATGACTATTGTACATTTTTAGTTGGTTCTGAATCTAGTAATGGTAATAAGTATGCTAGAAAAGCGAAGTTAGAAAAAATAAACGCTAGAAAAGAGTTTGATAAATATATTCAGAAAATGGTTGATTATTTACTTGAGTATGAAGATATTACCCATGTAAATATTGAAAAGAACACATTTAATGGGGCTGATGCAAATCAGTTAGAAAAAGCAATTAAGGAACATCCAATTCTGAAGTTTAGAGATATAACTATCATTAATGAAATGCAAAGAAAAAACAAGGATGATAAGATTTCAACAATAGTACCATATGTAAATAATGGTACTTTTATTTTTGCTGAAGAAGATGAAGAATTTACAAATCAACTTATGGAATTTGCTAGACAAAAATTCACAGTACATGATGATGCTGCCGACGTATCTGCTGAGTTTTGGTTGAAGATAGATACTATTGAAGGAAGTATACAAATTCAATTGTTGGATAGAAGATTATTTGGTTTGTAGGAGGTGTGAAGGTTGAAAATAAGTGAATTAATAAAAAAGTTATTTAAGAAAGAAATAGGATTAGATTTAAGTAATCCGGAACATCTTAAATTAGTAAAGAAAGCGTATGGATCATATCGTGTTTTTAGAAATATTTACTTGAAGATGTATCGTTATTATAGGGGGGATACAGATGCTATAAGGAAGTATTTATTTGTTACCGAAAGATCTAATCTTAAGATAAATACTAATTATATTAAAAAGTTTATAAGAGAAGAAGTTGCCTATACAGTTGGAAATGATATTACTTATGAGTCCAGGAGTGATAATGATGAAATAGTTGAGAATATTGAATACTATACAGCTCATTGGAATGAATTACATGACTCTGATTTAATGAAATATTTACTGATTTTCACAAAGGTTTATGAAATATATTACATAGATGATAATGCGGATTTTTGTAGCAAGATTATAAAACCAACTGATGGCTATGCTTACTTTGATAGTGTATCAGGAAAAGTTTTATTTTTCATTCATGCTTTTAAAAATGATTTTGAAAATACAAATTCTTATATAGATGTTTATACATCAGATAAAATCTATCATTTTGATAGTAAATTTGATGAAATATCACAGCCTACTGAAAATATTTTTGGAGAAGTGCCAGTTACTATTGGAGATTTAACGGAAGAAGGTGTTGATGATAGCCTTTATAAAGATTTAAAGGGACTTCAAGATGCTTTTGAAACTAATCTTTCTGACATTGGTAATGAAATAAGCGATTTTAGAAATGCTTATTTACTATTCAAAAATGCGTCAGTTGAGCCAGAAAAAATTCCTGAAATGAAGAAATTGGGAATAATTCAATTAAAAAATAAAAACAGTGATGCAGCATGGTTGATTAAAAATGTTAATGATACATTTATTCAAAATACATTAGATAGATATGAGGATGTAATGTATCAACTCGCATGTCATATTAATCATAATGAGAAACTGCAAAGTAACTTGAGTGGTATAGCTTTAAGATCTAGATTGATCGTATTAGAAAATAAGTGTTCACTTGAAATAAAAGCACATAAAAACATGGTTAAAAATAGAATTAGATTTCTATTTAAGTATTTATATATAAAAAAGAATAAGAAATTTGATTATAAAGATGTTAAGTTCTTATATACTCCTAATATACCTAGTGATGATTTGGCAACAGCTCAAATGTTAGCTCAACTACCAGAAGGAGTTGTTTCAAAAGATACTGGAAGAGGCTTATTGAGTTTTGTAAATAATAAGGTTGCTGAAGGAAAAAAGGTTGATGAAGAAAATCAAGAAGAAATGAAAAGTATTCCTGATTTAGAACATGGTGATGAATGATGGATAGAGAGAAATTTTTAGAAGATATTTATAAGTCATCTGAGGAAGGTTTAAAGGAAGTATACAAGGAGCAGGAAGAAAATAAGGAAAATATTTTAAAAGAGATAGCTATGATTTTGCTTACTTACACTATTGTTGATAATGTGTTGAGTCTAAATAAAAAAGAAAAAGATAGTTGTTACAATAAACTATCAAAATTGATTTTAAGCATGTTTGGTGATGAGATTAAGAACTCTACTGAAACAATTAATAATATATTAATTGATGCGGCAGAGAAGAATTTTAAATATTATGGATTAAAGGATAATAAAAGGTTTATTGAAAAGTTAGTTAATGAACACTATAGAGGGTTAAAATTCTCAGATAGAGTTTGGAATAATGGTAATGATATTTCCAAAATGCTTCATAAGGAGATTAAGGATTTTCTCAATGGTAAAATAAATGCAAATCAAATTAAGTCTCATATTGAAAAACAATTTGATGTTAATAAGTATAATGTGAAAAGATTAGTTGACACAGAGATAGCTAGAATAGAAAGTAAAGTTACAGAAAATTATTTCAAGGAATATGGAATTAAAAAAGTTAGGTATAATGCTTGTTTGTGTAATACTTGTGATAAATGTATGAGTGATCATAATAAGGTATTTAATGTTGATGATTCTAATAGACCGAGTTTACCTAGACATCCAAATTGCCAATGCTTTTATGTCCAGGAAGATGATGAAAAAACTCTAGTAATGAATCTCCAACTTTTTGGAATTAATGAAAGAAAAGAATTACAAAAGCTAATTGATAATGGGGTTATAAATAAAGTTAATTATGATAAATGTTATAAATATTTTAATGAACAGTTTAGGAACGGAGTTACAACACCAATAGAAATTGTTTATAATGATAAGGACAGGTTTATTCATATTGCTAGAAGGCATACAAATATGATTTCTAAAAAGCAAATAGATAACATAATAGATAGTCTTAGAAATCCAAATGAAATTTATAAAACTATAGATAAATTTGGAATAGAAGGAAAGGGATATGTTAAAAATATAGATGGAAATCAATTGTTAACTATTGTTAGAAGTGGTATAATAACTTCATATTATCCAAGTGAAAGCTATATTAATAAAGTAAAAAGAGGTGAATTGATATGGGCAAAAAGGTAATTAGTTTAAGTATTGATGAAAGTGATATAGAAGGTATTTTAGAAAGTTGTATTATATTAGAGTCAAATGATGAAATTGCATATGTTGATGAATATGAAGTTCCATATCAAGTTGAGATCCTCATGAGCACAAGAAAGGGAATGAATATTCCTGACGTTATAGAAATAAAGGGATTAAATCAGCTATATGATGTAATAGATAGAGAGGATTGTCTTCCAGATATAGGATTGCTTGATTATGAGGAAAAAGAATTGGGGATAAATTTAAAAAGTGTAACTTTAAGAGAATTATATAAAGAAGTATTAAAAAAGGTTTTATAAAAGCACTTACTAAGTTAAATGGTAGGTGCTTTTATTATGCTTAAAATTAAAGTAGTACATGCTTATGTTATTAATCTTTAGGAGTATGACGTTTGTGAGGGTCTACCTTTGTACCATCTTTTTTTGTATAGCCTTTCACTTTTACAGTCATTGGGCCTTTTCTAGTAGGTTTTTCAGAACATTTACCTTTAGATGCCATGTGATCACCCCCTTCCAATTAAGATAGTAATTGAATTTTAAAGCATGTACTACAATTAAATTATAGCATAAAAGGAGGGATATTATGGATACCTTGGGTAGCGTAAGAATAGGATCAAGTGATTATTCAGTGATTATATCAAGTGAAACTCTAGTTGTTGACAGACAGGAATGTAAGGGAATGATAGACTATGAATTTCATGAAATAAAAATTAACAATGAGATTCAAGACAAGCAAGGGCAGGAACAAACTTTTTTGCATGAATTAGTTCATGGAATAATTAAAGAAAGAAGTTTAGATTTGCAAAATTCAGATGAGGAAACAATTGTGGATGAAATAGCATTGGGATTACACCAAGTTATAAGAGATAATGCAGAGATATTTAAAGTCTTAGGAAGCTAAGGCTTTTTATTATACTTTAAATCGTCTTGAAATCGTCTTGTGGAAGCTTTATTGTACAAGGGGATAAATACTAACTAAGTTAAATTTGAAAGAGTTTAATTCTATTAAGGTGGCTGCAATATATTATGGTTGCAACGAGAAATCTATTTGTATGGTTTGTAGAGGTCAAAGAAATTTTTCTGGAAAATTAAAAGATGGAACTAAATTAAGATGGATGTATTTTGAAAAGTATTTAGAAACGTTGGAGTAATCTTACGTTTTTTATTTTGTCCGAAATGACTCTAAACTAAATAATATGTCTTAGGGACTTTTAAGTGTCTGAGGGATGGAGGTATTTAAATGAAGAAAAATAAGCTTTTGGGATTAATTAAAAATGCAAAGGATGATGAAGATATAAACTCTTTGTTATTGGGATCAGATATTGAAGAGGAAATTGTATCATCAGGACTTACCTTAGAGGCCTTTAAGGAAAAAATTAAAAATGATAAAGACTTTAAAGCTTATATGGAGAGTGAAAATGATAAATATCACAATAAAGCTTTAAAGACTTGGAAGGAGAATAATTTAGAGAAGGAGCTTGAACCTTTTATTAAGGAAAAGTATCCAGATTTAGTTACTGATCCTATGGCTAAGAAGTTAGCTGATTTAGAGAAACAACTAGCTGATGAAAAAGCAGCTAATGCAAGAAAAGATCTTTTAGCTGAAGTTATGAAATATGCAAAGGATAAGAAGTTACCAGCTAGTGTAGTTGAGAAGTGCTTAGGTGAAGATTTTGATAAGACTAAGGAGGTAATAGACTCTATAGCTGAAGATTGGTCAAAAGGACTTGAGGCAATAGTTACTGAAAAAATGAAACAGTCTAGTTATGTACCTGGTAATGGATCAGATGGAAAACCAATTAGTATTGGAGCTTCTATTGCAGCTCAAAATAATTCAAGATCAAGTGCTCCAAGTAATCCTTGGGGTGATAAATAAGGAGGAAATTTTATGTATTTTAAAAGATCAAATTATGAAAATGATATGGAGATTTTAGTTAGTGAAAAGAATTTAGTTACTTTTTCAGGAACAGTATTAGCTTCAAATGTTACTCAAGCTGATGAGAATGGAAGAAAGTATGTAAAGGCTGGTTCTTTCATTGATGCTACAGGTGCAGTTGTAAAACCAAGTGGATCAAGTTTTGAAGGTAATCCTATAGGGATTCTTTATAAAACAGTAGATGTAACAAACGGAGATGCTCCAGCTTCAATAATAGTTGAAGGTTACTTGAGAGAAGATAGAGTATTCGATGGTTTTGACGAAGGTGCTAAAACTGCTGCTAAAGCAAAAGTACCAAATATAAAATTTAGATAGGAAGGTGAATAATAAATGGCAAGATTAGAAGAAGTTTTTAACACAAATGAATTAGTTAATTATTTTAAAGAAAGAAAAGTTACTCCAATGTTAGGGGAATCACTTTTCCCAGAGCGTAAAATTCAAGATATTGAATTTGACATGATCTTAGGAACAGGGGGACTTCCTGTAAGTGCAGAAGTGCATGCTTTTGATACAGAAACTCAGTTAGCTTCAAGAGAAGCGATTGAAAAAGGTGTTGCAAGCCTAGCTCTTATTAAGAGAAAGATTAAAATTGCAGAAAAAGAAATTATTAAGATAAATAATCCAAGAACAGACTCAGAATTAGCTTTTGTCTTATCTTTACTTTACAATGATGCTGAAAAGATGACAGATTCAGTTAGAGTTAGAGTTGAAGCTATGAGAATGGAGTTATTATCTACAGGTAAAATTGCTATTAATGAAAATAAGATTAAAGTAACTATGGATTATAAAGTTCCAAATGGAAACAAAAAGGCATTTACGTGGCAAGCACCTGAAAGTGATACTCCGCTAGATGATTTAGCAGCATTAGCTGATGCAGTTGAAGATGAAAGTGGTTCAAGACCAACGAGAGCACTAACTTCTAGAAAAGTTGTTAAAACTATTTGCAATTGTGCAAGTGTAAGAAAAGCTATTTATGGAGTTAACTCAGACAAGATTGTTACTTTAGCCGCATTAAATGAACTATTAGTACAATTAGATTTACCTCAAATAGTAGTTTATGAAGGAAAATACAAGAAAGAAACTACTAAAGGATATACGACTGCTAGATATTTCCCTGAAAATGTAATATCTATGTTTGGAGATGAAACATTAGGCGAGACTATTTATGGTTTAACAGCTGAAGAAGTTAAACTTATTGGTGATGGCAAGATGGAAGAAGCTTCTATGTTAGATAATAAGATTTTCGTTGGAACTTATACATCTATAGATCCAGTTGGAGAATTTACTAAAGCTGTTGCTACTGTATTACCAACATTACCTCATGGAGAAGAATTAGGAATAGGAACTATCACTTTACCCTAATCAAGCCCTAGAAACATCTAGGGTAGGAAAAGCCAAAGTTGGTAAGGCAAAAGTAGGAAAGGAGTAATGAAGGATGGCAGCATACGAAAAGCAAACATGGGTTGATGGTGAGACAATAACAAAAGCAAAATTAGATCATATAGAAGAAGGGATTGCAAACATAGAGCTTACCCCTGGACCTGTTGGACCAAAAGGAGAAAGAGGAGAAACCGGACCTGCAGGAGCAGATGGACAAAAAGGCGAAAAAGGGGATCCGGGACCAGCTGGTCCCAAAGGAGCAGATGCAGTAATTAATAAATTAAATAAAGTAGATGCGTTAGATGGTGGGGCAGAAGTTGCAGTAGTAGTAACAGCATTTAATAATTTAATTGCAGATCTAAAAGCAAAAGGATTTATGAATGAAGCATAGAGAGAGAGTACTTAGTTACTCTCTTTTACTTTCTATTAAGGAGGGGTTAAATGTACTCTAATAAGGATATTGCAATAGAAAAGATTAAAGGTTATTTAAATGTTACTGGTGATCCTAAGTGGACTAAAGAATATGTTTTATCAAATTATGGAATAGCTGTTCAGGTATTAGTTGAAAAAGCTGAAAGTTATAAAGTAATGCCAGGAGTGAAATCATTTAGTGAGGGTGGTCAAAGCATGACTTTCTCTGATGAAGGAAAATGGACCGTAACTGATGATATTAAAGACTTATTACCAGCTCCATTTGTTAAGTTAATGGGGTGATATTATGGGGGTATTATTTAAGAATGCTGATATCACTCTTTATAATAAGTATTATGATAAAGAAAATGATGTTGATAGGTATCAAAAAGTTATTATAAGGGAAGTTAATTGGCAAGGTAAAAGGAATGCTACTGTTGGCGATAAAGGATTAAATCGTGATGATAGCATTCTTATTTTTATTGATAAAATACCAGGGTATGTTAGCCCCAAAAGGTTTGCTAAGTTAACCAATGAAGAAAGACTTAATTATTTTACTTTTGGTGTTAATGACATAATTGTAAAAGGTGAATGTGATTTTGAGATTACAGGTATTAGGCCTAACTCAATAACTGACTTGGAAAATAATTTTGATGATGTTGTTAATATTCTTGGTGTTCAGGAATGGTCAGGTCATTGGGAGGTTGAGTGTAAGTAATGGCTACAACTGTAAGAATTGAAATGGATAAAACAGAAAAGATATTACTTAAGAGGTATCTTAATAAGAATGGAAAAGCTCAAGTTAGATTTACTAAGGAATGCTACAAAATTATGAATCCTTATACACCTTTCTTAACTGGTAGATTGAAGGATATTATGGTTCAAGTTAATCCTACTAATATTGAGTATAACGCTCCATATGCAGCTGAACAATTTTATAAGAATGCTGGAAATGGTAAACAGGGTACTAGCTTTGGAGGCTTAAGAGGTAAGAGATGGGATAAAAGAGCTTGGGCCGATAAAGGGAATAGTGTAGTTAAAACAATAGCTGATTTTGTAGGAGGTAGAGCTAAGTGATTATAGATAGTATTAGAAAATTTATAAGAACATGTCCATACCTGCAGGAATTTGATGGAGCAGTAAAAGTAAATGTTGATTATCTTGGTGAAGAATCTACTGCGTACAGCATTGAAGAAACTCCATGCGAACCAATAATAAAAAAATATGTAGATGGATCTAGCATAAGGCAGTTTGAGTTTATATTTGCTAGTAGAGAGTCATATGGTCCAGATGTATTAAATAATATTTCCAATAGTGGATTTTACGAGGATTTTGCAAATTGGATAGAAGAAGAAAATATAAAAGGCAATTTACCGGATTTAAATGATAAAGAGTGTAGAACAATAGAGTGTTTAACTACTGGTTATGCATTTCAGACAGATGTTGATAAAGCTAGATATCAAATTCAAATGAGAATTACTTACTTTCAAAAAGGAGGAAGATAGAATGGGAATTAGAAAGAGAAGTATACAAGCTAATTATTTAAAAGTGAATGATATATTTGAACTTTTAGGAACTGGTTTTACAGAACTTAATGAAAGTCCTAGTGCTCAAACTGCTAATAAAAGATATATAAATCAAGTAAGTGCTACTCAAAGTATTACAGGTTATGAGTGGTCAACATCATTTAATACAGATCAAATAGCTTCTGATAAAGCAATTGGGTATATAAGAAATATTGGAGAGATGCTATTAACTGGTGCTGATACAGAAACAGAGTATATAATAGTAGATTTAGATAAGAAAGCATCTGAAGAAAATAAATTTAGAGCTAGAAAATTTAAAGTTGCGATTGCTGTTGATAGCTTTGATGATAATGATGGGGAATTAGGAATTTCAGGTACTTTTTTAGGACAAAGTGATCCAATTGAAGGAACTTTTGATACTTCTACAAAGACATTTGAAGAAGGATTTACTAAGAAGGTAGTTGATGTAAGTTATAGCAATACTGGTTCAATAACTGAAATATCTGTGCCAGGAATAACGTTCAATGATAGTGAAGATAAATTTAAAGAAGTTCCTTTTGATTTAGATAAATTTACATTTAAAGATAATGGAGCTTTAAAGACTGCTACATTAGGAAGTAGTTGGACTATAAAATAGAAATGGAGGAACTTTAAATGATAATAAACGGAGTTGAATTAGAGGATTTAGATATATATGATCTTGAAGTCGCTAAAAAGTTCGATGAAGTGTTGAATAATTTACAACTTGTAAAAGAAGAAGTACGAGGGATGAATAACGTTGAAGGTATAAGAACATTATGCACAGCTATATTCGAAGTATTTAATACTATGTTTGGAGAAGGAACAGATAAAAAAGTTTTTGGAAATAAAGTTAATCTGATGGTTTGTATAAAGGCTTTAGAGGAATTTGTTCTAAAAATGAATGAGCAAAAGAAAGAACTTGACAGGCTAATGAATAAATACTCCCCTAATAGAGCTACTAGAAGAAGTAAGAAATAATGAATATTTTGGTCGATTTAGTTCCAACTACAGTTAACATTGATAATAAGGAGTACGAGATTAATAGTGATTTTCGTACTTCTATTTTATTTGAATTATTAATGCAAGATGGAACTATAGAGGAAGATGATAAAATTCTTATGGCATTACAACTTTATTATCCAGATATACCTGAAAATATTAAAAAAGCTATAGAACAAATGCTGTGGTTTTATAGAGGTGGTAAGGATGTATCTTCTTCAAAAGGAAATGGTAAAGGTAAGGGTGCTGCTCAAATTTACAGCTTTGAATATGATGATGATTATATATATTCTGCGTTTTTAGACCAGTATAATATCGATTTACAAGATATAGAGTATTTGCATTGGTGGAAGTTTAAGGCTATGTTTAAGGCTCTTAAAGATGATAATATGATAGTTAAGATTATGGGATATAGAAGCATGGATTTATCTAAAGTTAAGGATAAAGAACAAAAGGCTTATTATAAGAGAATGCAGAAGTTATATGAAATACCAATTTCTAAGGATGAGCAGAATAAACTTGATGATATAACTATAGCTTTATTACATGGTGGTGATTTAAGTAAAGTGTTGTAAATATTCTAATTATCTTAAATGAAAATTAGTGCTTTTATAGATAATGAGGTGATGAGAATTAAAGATATAAGATGTGCAAATTGCAATCAGCTACTCTTAAAAGCTGATTTTGTTAAAGGTGAAATTAAATGCCCTAGATGCAAAAAGATAATTAAATTAGAAGATCCAAAAGACAGAGCTTAGAGCCACACCACAGAGTAGTGAGCCAATGCCTGCTTTTTTTATTTTATAAAGAAAGTAGGTGAGCAACTTGGCTGATGGAAAAATAATTATTGATACTACGGTTGATAATTCAGGTGCAGAAAAAGATATAAAAAGTCTTAGTAGCAAAATTGGTAGTATGGCTAAAACTAGTGCAACAGCAGTAGCTGGGATGGTTGCTGCTGCTACAACTGCAGTAGCAACTTTGGCCGGTTTGTCGGTAAAACAATATGCTGAATATGAACAATTGACTGGTGGGGTTGAAACATTATTTAAGAACAGTAGCGATAAAGTAATGGAGTATGCAAATAATGCATATAAGGCAGCAGGGATGTCTGCAAATGAGTACATGAATACTATTACAGGATTTGCAGCCTCATTATTACAAGGACTTGGTGGAGACACTGAAAAAGCTGCTAAAATAGGTAATATGGCTGTTGAGGACATGGCTGATAATGCTAATAAAATGGGTACAAGTATAGAACTTATACAAAATGCTTATCAAGGGTTTGCCAAGCAGAACTATACAATGTTAGATAACCTTAAATTAGGTTTTGGAGGAACTAAAGAAGAAATGCAGAGGTTACTCCAAGAAGCTAGTAAAATTAGCGGTATTAAATATGATATAAGTAATTTTAGCGATATAATAGAAGCTATTCATGCAATACAAAATGAAATGGGTATAACTGGAACTACAGCGAAAGAAGCTGCTTCTACAATTGAAGGTAGTTTGAGTATGACAAAGTCTGCATGGACTAATTTATTAACTGGTATGGCCGATGATAATGCTGATTTTGATAAGCTAGTAGATAATTTAGTTAATAGTGTGGGGACTTTAGGGGAAAATTTATTGCCAAGAATAGAAATTGCTATAAATGGTATTGGAAAATTAATTGATAAATTACTTCCATCAATTATTAATAAAATACCGGAATTAATAAGTTCTATATTACCTGGAATGGTACAAGCGGGAATTAATGTGACTTCTTCACTTGTAAATGGTATTGTTGAGTCATTACCAATGCTCTTAGAGATAGGGTTACAAGCCTTAACAACATTAGGGAAAGGTATAGCAAAGAATTTACCTACATTAATACCAACTATAGTTAACTTAATGGTTTCTATGTGTGACATGATAATTGAAAACTTACCTTTGATAGTAGATGTAGCAATAGATATTATACTAGCTTTAGTACAAGGATTAGTTAGTGCTTTGCCTACGTTAATTGCAGAGGTTCCTAGGATAATAAATAGTTTTGCAAATGCTATATACAATGCGTTACCTCAAATACTTATGGCAGGTGTTCAAATTATAGGAATGCTTATTAAAGGATTGATTCAATCTATACCAACACTAGTTGCTAATATTCCACAAATAATAATGGCTATAGTAAATGTATTTACCTTAATGAATTGGGCTAGTATTGGTAAGAATTTAATAACTGGTATTGGTAATGGAATTAAATCTATGGTATCTAATATAGGTACAGTTGCTAAGTTTACGGCTGAAAGTGTTGTAAATGGAATAAAGGGGATATTTACCTCAGGAGGAAGTATTGGTAGGAACTTAATAAGTTGGGTTACTAATGGTATAAGTAGTTCAGTAGGGAATTTGGTACAAGCTGCAAAAAATGTAGCTATAAGTGCAATTCAAGGATTAAAGAATATTCTTAGTTGGGATAACGCAGCTAGTATAGGTAAGAATCTTATACAAGGTCTCTGGAATGGTATTTCTAATATGGGTGGCTGGATAATGGATAAAATAGGAGGCTTTGCTAGTAATATAATTGGAGGAATTAAAGATTTCTTTGGGATACATTCACCTTCTCGTGTAATGAGAGATTTGATAGGTACTAACATAGTAAAAGGTATTGGTGTAGGTATTGATATAGAGACTCCTAATTTAGAAAAAGATATTGATGCAAACATGAAGGATTTATTTGCTAAAATGAAAGGCACAGTATATTATGAGACTGCTAGAACTACAGCTAGAGTAGTCGCAGAGAATAATGTTAATGTAGAAAACACTAATAGTGCTAGTAAAAATTATAATCCAAGTTTTAATATTATAGCTAAAGTTTCTGTACCATTAGATAGTGAAGTTATTGCAGAGGTGACAACTCCAATGGTTATAGAAAATATAAGCGAGGATCAGAATAGTTATAGTGTATCAAGGGGAGGAAATTAGATGGCGGAATTTATTGTATTCAATAATAAGAATAGTTATAAAGATTTTAAAATTAAGTTACTAAATGAAGTTATAATTCCTTTCCCTAATAAACGTATGAATCCTATAAGTATAGATGGTGCTGATGGTGATTTGTATGAAGATTTAGGTGGTTATGACGATATAGTTATTCCGGTAAATTTAGATATATTAGATGAGAAAATAATAAAAAACAGATATAGAAGTATTAAAAGATGGCTCAATCAGATAGATGATAATAAATTAATGTTTTCTACTGACTTGGGTTATTTTTATAAGGTGAAAAAAGTTGAAGTACCTAATAATTTTAAGACTGTATTTAATGGATTAGGTGAAGCCAATATAAATTTTATATGTGATCCATACACTTATGATATAGATGGGGTTCATGAAATTACATTACCTCCAACATTGTGTAATTATGGAGATGTATCTAAACCTATTTACCGTATAAAAGGTGAAGGTATGCTTAATTTATATGTTAATGATAATCTAATTAAATTAAATATAGGACAAGAGATAATGATTGATACAGATCTAGAACTTATTTATAGAGAAGGATCTATTGAGAATAATAGAAAAACTGGTAAGTGGGAAGATTTATATCTTAAGCCTGGGGAAAATAAATTTAATTGGAATGGTAATTTTAATATTACAGTTATTCCAAACTGGAGGTGTTTGTAATGTCTATAGAGTTTTATAACCCCGATAATAATAACTTTGAATCTGATGGTAATGTTACATTAAGGCCTAATAAAGCATTATTTAAAATTAAATTAAATGGAATTTGTGAAATAGAGTTATCACATCCATGTGATAAAGAAGGTAGATGGAAGTTTATAAAAAATGATGGAATTATTAAAGCACCAACTCCTTATTCTAATGGTCAGTTATTTCACGTTTATAGTGTTAAAAAGAATATGATAGGTGGTTTAAATATAAAGGCCAGACATATATTCTTTGATTTAAATAAAAGTCTTATTTTAGATAATAGAGCTGAGAATAAAACATGTCAAGAAGCATTAGATATAATCCTTAATGGAACTAAATTTAGTGGTAAATCTAATATAAAAAAATTAGCAACAGCATATTTTGTAAAAATGAATAGGGTTACTGCTATTAATGGGAATACTGATAATACACTTATTTCTAGGTGGGGTGGCGAGATATTCTTAGACAATTATAATGTAACTGTAAATGATCATATCGGTGGTGATTATGGGGCTTATATAAACTATGGCAATAATATGTTAGAGCTAGGTTTAGAAGATAATGAGGATAATGTAATAACAAGAGGTTATCCTGTAGCCTTTAATGGAAGAATGCTTCCGGAAAAATACATAGATAGCCCACTAATAAATAAGTACAGAGAAATTAAAGAGGATTTTGTAGAAATGTCCGATTTAAAGCTAAAAGAAGATTCTAGCGATGGTGAAGGATTTGATACTGTTGAAGGGTTATATAAATCAATGAGAATTAGAATGAAAGAGTTGTATGATAGTGGACTTGATAAGCCAACTGTAACAGGTACTACAAAAGTTGCTCCTTTAGAGAACACTACTAAATATAAGTATGTCAAAGGATTAGTTAATATTGGACTAGGGGATACAATATCAATATATCATGAGAAGTTAGATATTGATTTTGCATCAAGGTGTGTAGGATATACCTGGAACATACTAACAAGGAAATATGAGTCTGTAGATGTGGGAGCATTTAAAGAAAACTTTTTTAATAAGCAGAGTGATGTTAGAAGTAAAGTAGAAAGTATTTTAAATGGTGATGGTAGTGTAAAAGCAAATGAAATACAAGGATTTTTAGATGCTACTAAAGCTAAGTTGGTAGCACAAAAGGAAATAGGACAATTGCAAGATG